>Ga0056119_1000021_pt1 | contig 42612 bp, 39 predicted proteins | sample WorMettaBAHAMAS1_FD_80076 | JGI IMG/M metagenome (GOLD analysis project Ga0056119, IMG submission 80076) | Marine gutless worms symbiont microbial communities from Max Planck institute for Marine Microbiology, Germany - Olavius tantulus BAHAMAS.1 ...
CAGTGCTCCCCATCTAACTCTTTCAAGATGTGCTATGCAATCTTCATTTGTGGGAAACCTTGAATAAATGGAAACAATGTTCATAATGTCCTCCTATAATATTGTCAACCTTTATATGGGACACTATAAGCCTTGGAATTAATTTGTCAACACCTTTTTCAACCGTTAAATGGGACAATCCGAAATGTTATAATGCAAGACCTGACCCCACCAAGCACTGTTGAAGTCCGTCGGGGGGCGGCGGTGTAGCGCACTCCCTTCTACCGGGGCTCCGCCAGTTCTTCTTTTTCCGTTAGCCGTGGCACACTCAGCCCGAGTGTTCGCAGCCAGCCCCCTCGGGGTGGCCGTCGGCACAGGCTTGGCTACAATAGTTGCGCTCGCCCTTCTTCACGGCGTCTTTCACGTCGAAAATGCAAACACAGTCGGCGCAGGCACATTTTTGCTGGGTTACTTCCACCATTAGTCCTCTCCTTCGTTTGGCTCATAAGAACAGTCCTGTTCTTGGATGAACAGGTGGTTGATCATGATTTTCAGAACGCCGCGCACGCAGGCATCGGCCATTGAATAAAACACCTGCTTGCCCCGTCGCTCCGCCCGCAGCATGCGCGCGGCACGCAAAAGCCGAAGGTGGTGACTAACCAGCGAGGCGGAGATTCCCAGTTCGTCGGCGATGTCGCCAGCGGGGACCTCGTGCTCCATGCAGACCACCACGATCGACAGGCGGGTTGGATCCGCCAGTAATCCGAAGATCTCGGCAAGTTGGGCCGTCTGGTCTGGCTGTAATCCAAAGCTCTGCATAGTTGAACATCTAAATTATTGTTAAAGTGTTGTCAAGCGGGTTTTGGCCAGGGAATTTGAAAGATTGCCGCGCTGTGTGGTCGGCATGGAAGCCTGCCCGAGCGCCCACGTTTATATATCGAAAGTTCATCCTATGGGGGAAGCCTGAGAAATCCCTACGCTATAGCTGGTAGCCGGAAAATAGGATTCCATGCCGAGGCCTACGACCATTAGTCCTCACTTTTAGGCCGATCCCCTGATGTGCGGACAACATCCCCTAAAGTGCACTTTGGGGTATGATTAGCACAGCACATTATATTCTATACGCGCCTACCATCTGGTAGGAGAGCCGTTGCAGGCGGGTGCGGCGTGTTGGGGCGAAGCCTTGGCGAAGACCAATGCCCCGCCCTACAAAAGCTTTATGAGGCCATCATCGGAGGTATCCGGACGCTATTTAGCGTGGCAAAAAATATGTTCCGATGTAGAAGATAATCAGTTCGGTGCAGTGAGCGGCCCTGTAGATTACAGGTTTCGGGTTTCAGCAATAAAAAGGTGTCAGTGCTTGTCCGCCTCAGGCGGGTTCAGGTGTCCCGCCTTCACTCCATCAAGCTACGGCGGGCAGGCAGGTGTCAGACGGGAAATCTCAAATAACAAATTTCAAATTACAAACAAATCTCAAAATACAAAACACCAAACACCGAACACAGATGACAGATGACAGAAGACAATCGAATAACAACCCCTGAACACTGAAACCCGAAACCTGAAACCATTTCTATCTTCTTTCACCCCGTGTTTCCGTTCGCAGGAATTCGCCCACCAGCGTATCCCATCCGATCTCCGGAAAGCTGCCGTAAATATCGCTGATCGGCTCACCACCGGTGGCGGCCAGCTGCTCGTATTCCGGCCCCATGAGACCCATCAGGCGCTGGCTTTCCGTGTCCATCCAGTGGATGCTCTCTTTCCCGAAATAGAGCTGCTTCAGGTTCCGTTTCGGAAAGTCCGGCTCAACGATAAACAGCCAGCCCTCCTGGTAAGGATCTTCGTGGGCGATCTCCGGGTGCTCCCGGGCGCCGGTATTGACCACCAGAACCTGGCCGGATACCAGTGCCAGGACCGCAGCGCTCCGGTCCTCACGGCCGAACGTCCAACTGACCGCATTCTGTTTCACCCGTTCACCGAGCGGCGGCAATGCCAGCGATTGGATCGGTCCGAAAAGCTTTCCAAAAAAATCGTCCATCCCGACCCGAACCCGGCCGCCATGCTCGAAACGGGCCCAGCTGTGGCCCATGTGGTAATAATACCCGTCAGCTATTCGATACCCGGAGGCCACGATAATTTCCGGCGCGGTTGGCGTCTGTTCGAAATCGACGTCATCGAGCATCTGATCGAATGCGCAATGGTAGCATTCATAGTTCTGGGTACAGATCTTCGGGGCATCGATTCTTCCGGTCAGAGCATGCCGGCACGGCCGATTGGCACCGTCATACTTCTCCTTCAGGTACGACACCCATTTCGGTGCTTCCTCCCGGTTGTCCACGTACGGGGCCATTCCCATTGCTTTGCGCATGCCTTTATCAAAGGGACAGTTATAACAGTCGTAGGCGTTGTCGCAGAGACGAAAATTGACGACGCCGGCCTTCATCCAGATGCATTTGTCCTCCACCACCTGAAATCCGACAACGGTCCGGCGGGCCTTTTTCTCTTTTAATGCCGCTTTCTTCATGCGGTTCACCTCCTTTCTGTTCTTTAGGCCGCATCCGGCAAGACTTCGGCCATATCGACGTCGAGTGCATCCAGCCACTGATCGAATCCGCAGTCGTAGCATTCATAGTTTCGGGTGCAGCGTTTCGGTTCGTCTATCCGCCCCTCCAGGATATGGGTGCAGAGGCGGGACGACACCATCCGATTGCCTTATATGGTTGTCGTTTTCATACCCGGTCCCTCCTGTTCCTTGTGTGATTCCCGGATTACCGGGAATCCGTCGGTTCTACGTCAACCTGTCTTTCTCCATTGCAACCCGGATGCCGGCGCCCAAAAACTAAATTAACCACCTTTAATCATTATAAATATTCGATTATTGCGCATGTTTCGGGCAGGGCGGTGGAAAGGGACAGTGATTCGATTGGCTACAGTTCGATGCCGTAAAAAGGGGTAAAAAGCAATTAAATCTAATTATTTCAGAAGAATATATCCTTGTAGCCGGTGGCATCAGCAGGTGTAGCCAGAAGATACACAGTCCGGTTGCCCGAGCTGGTCCCGGAACGCCATGAACCCTCGACCACCGAACCCGTGCTGCTGTTGGAACAACTATGTTATGCGATCAATTCCCCCCTCTCGACCCGTCATCCAACCCCCTCCACTCACTGCATAAGACACGTTTTATTAGAATCGATTCAGGGACTGACCGGCATTCATCTTTCCGCTTGACTTACGTTGCCAGTTATTTTTAATATCCGGTCTTGCATCTTATCATCCGCACATCATTACCAGTTCATATAAACCATAACGTTAGTAAGGAGGATCAGAAACATGGCCAATCCGTATGAAGTTGCATTTGAGCAATCGATCAATGATCCGGACGCCTTCTGGGGAAAAGCTGCCGAGGACGTCGCCTGGACCAAAAAGTGGGACAAGGTTCTCGACGATTCCAACAAACCGTTTTACCGCTGGTTTGTGGGCGGCGAATTAAATACCTGCTACAACGCCCTTGACCTGCATGTTGAAGAAGGCCGCGGTGACCAGCCGGCATTGATCTATGACAGTCCTGTTACCGATACGATTAAATCCTACACTTACAAAGAACTGACCGACGAAGTGGCAAAGTTTGCCGGTGTCCTGGCCGCCCAGGGAGTCACCAAGGGTGACCGGGTGCTCATTTACATGCCGATGATCGCCGAAGCGGCCATAGCCATGCTGGCCACGGTACGCATCGGCGCCGTTCATTCCGTGGTGTTCGGTGGATTTGCCGCGGCCGAGTTGGCCACCCGGATCAACGATGCGAAACCCAAGGTCATCGTGTCCGCTTCCTGCGGCATCGAGGTCACGAAATTGATCAAGTACAAACCGCTCCTGGACGAGGCCATTGAAATTGCCGATTCCAAGCCCGAGAAATGCGTCATCTTCCAGCGCCCCATGGAAACCGCGTCCATGATCGAGGGAAGGGATGTGGACTGGGTGGAGCAGATGGCGTCCGCCCAGCCGGCCGATTGTGTACCGGTGGCGGCAACTGATCCGTGCTACATTCTCTATACCTCCGGAACCACAGGCCAGCCCAAGGGCGTGGTCCGGGATACCGGGGGCCATGTGGTCGCCCTCAAATGGACCATGAAAAACATCTACAACGTGGATGCCGGGGACACCTACTGGGCCGCCTCCGACGTGGGCTGGGTTGTGGGACACTCCTATATCGTCTACGGCCCCCTCTTCAAAGGCTGCACCACGATTCTGTTCGAAGGCAAACCGGTGGGCACACCGGATGCCGGCGTTTTCTGGCGGGTCATCTCCCAGCACAACGTCAAAACCATGTTTACCGCCCCGACGGCCTTCCGGGCCATCAAGCGGGAAGACCCCCAGGCGGAGATGATGAAAAAATATGACCTCTCCAACTTTAAATACCTATTTCTGGCCGGCGAACGGACGGATCCGGACACCCTGAAATGGGCCGAAAACAGCCTGGGCGTACCGGTTATCGACCACTGGTGGCAGACCGAAACCGGATGGGCCATCTGCGCCAACTGCGAGGGCCTCCATCACTTTCCGGTCAAGGAAGGCTCCCCCACGAAACCCGCACCGGGATGGAATCTCCAGGTGGTGGACGAAAGCAACAAGCAGGTCGCTAGCGGTGAAATCGGAGCTCTTGTGGTCAAGCTGCCCCTGCCTCCAGGGACCCTGCCGACCCTGTGGAACAACGATCCGCGGTTCCTCGAGTCTTACATGGAAGAATTCCCGGGTTACTACAAGACAGCAGACGCCGGCTATATCGATGAAGACGGTTATGCATTTGTCATGTCCCGGACCGACGATATAATCAACGTGGCCGGACACCGCCTGTCCACCGGCGCTATGGAAGAAGTCCTGGCCGATCATCCGGAGGTGGCAGAATGTGCCGTCCTCGGCGTGGAGGACCAGCTCAAGGGCCAGGTTCCCGTCGGATTCGTCGTACTGAATGCCGGCGTGGATCGCCCACACGACGAAATCGTCGGTGAAGTGATCCAGATGGTTCGGGAGCGCATCGGGTCTGTGGCTTCCTTTAAAAAGGCCACGGTGGTAAAACGCCTGCCCAAGACCCGTTCGGGGAAGATCCTGCGTGGCACGATTCAAAAAATTGCCGACAACCAGGATTTCAAAGTCCCGGCCACCATCGACGATCCAACGATCCTGGGCGAGATGGAAGAAGCACTGAATACCATCAGTCTCGCCAAGGCTCGAAAGTAAGTCACAACCCACCATACGCATCAAACGCCTGCACGGATTTTCCGTGCCGGCGTTTTTTATGTGTCAGCACTCGGTCCGGGTGTTCCGGATGGGGATTGGGAAGGAATCCGATCCCAAAAGCCGACACCGTTTCCGGCGGTGTCAGGGATCCTCGACTCCGGTTGACAGCGGCTCGCTCGGCGTTACGTTTTTGATATACAGTTGTTTAGGATCCTCCCCGAACTGGCTATCCATTGCATTTTGACTTCTCTCTCCGTTACCCTCTCCCGCAGCGCTGAACATGTCTGAAGCCCCTGCCGGATTCCATCTGTCCCCTGCTTGATGTCGCGCCTGGTCCTGCCCTGTACAAGAATCGAGTCCACTCCGCCTGGCAGGTCGATCGTAAGGGATGGCCGGACACACGGTATCGAATATGGATTCGGCATGGACATCACGGACGGTCCCGCTCGAGAGGGTGTTGGACAAAGTTCGACCCGGCATGAGTATTTTCCTCGGTTCCGGGGCGGCGGAACCACGTGCTGCCATCCGGTACCTGCTCACCCACGGTAAGGGGCGCCTAGAGGACCTTGAACTCATCCAGCTCATGAGCTTTGGTGAAGCAATTTCCGACGCGGCCCGGAATGCCGAGCATGTCCGGCTGAAGACGTTTTTCTCCGGCTGGCATGCCGAATCCGCAATCACTGACGGTCGTGTCGATTTTATCCCGTCCCGATTTGTTCACATTCCACGGCTCATCAAATCCGGCCTCATCCACATCGATGTCGCCATCGTTCAGATAACGCCTCCCAATGAAGCGGGATATTGCAGTCTGGGCCTGGCTGTGGATGCGGCACGGGAGGCCATGGAACAAGCCACACTGACGATCGGAGAAATCAATCCCGGTGTGCCCTTTACGCTGGGTGACACGGTCGTTGCCATGACGGAATTCGATTTGTTGACATTATCGGAAGAGCCGCCTCATTATTTCGAACGCCCGGAAACCGATTCGGTGATGGACCGGATAGCAAAGAACGCCTCCACCCTCGTTGAAGACGAAAGTTGTGTGGCCGTTTCCACCGGCCCGTTATTCCGTTCCTTTGCCCGGCATCTCGAAAACAAGCAAGACCTGAGCATTCACTCACCGTTTTTCACCGACGCACTGATGGATCTGGTCAACAGCGGGGCGGTGACAAACCGGCGCAAGGCGATCCATCGCGGTAAATCCCTGACATCCTATGCCGTCGGCAGCAAGTCTCTGCTGGACTGGCTGGATCACAATCCCCTGGTGGAATTTCAGTCGGTGAACAACGTCTACAGCCCTTCCTTCATTGGACGTAATTCAAAATTTGTAATCCTGATTCCGGTTCGAAAAGCCGATCTCTACGGACGGCTCTGTCTTCAGACCGGCGAAAAGGGCCTGTCCATCGGATCTGCAGATATCATGGATCTATTTAATGGCGCGGAGCTGTCCAATGGTGGTCACGCGATTTTTGCTCTGCCTAGCCGGTACCGGGACGGCCAATCCAATATTTTGCTGTCTATTGCCGATCACCCGAACCAGTTCAGTCTGTTCGAATCGGTACGGACCGTTGTCACGGAATACGGCATCGCCCACCTGGAATGTTGTACGGTTCGGGAGCGTGCCCAGGCCCTCATCGATATCGCCCATCCGGATGACAGAGAGCAGCTCGTCAAGCAGGCCAAAGCGGCCCACATCCTGTATGCCGACCAGATCTTTTTACCCGACAGCGGAAGACTGTATACTTCGGAAATCGCAACGGAATCGATGATGCGCGACGGTTTGAAGATGAGCTATCGGGCTATTAAACCGTCGGACGAAGAAGGCATGCGTCGCCTCTTTTACCGGTTCTCCGACGATTCCGTCTATTCCCGATACTTTCACTCGGTCCGGGCCATGCCCCATGCCAAAATTCAGGAATATGTCAACGTGGATTGGCATCAGGTCATGTCCATAGTCGGGATCATCCGTGAGGAGTGAGAAGAACGCATCATCGCCGAGGGCCGATATATCCGGAGCCCCGGTTCGGAAAACGCAGAGGTGGTGTTTGTGGTGGACGAAGACTACCAGAGCCATGGCATCGCCACGGCCATCTACCTGAAGCTTGTTCAACTGGCTCGCGAACGCGGCATCAAAACCTTTCTGGCCGATGTCCTGTTTGCCAATGCCCCCATGATGAAGGTGTTTCAGAAGGGCAACCTGCCGATCCGCGCGTATCTGGAGGCCGGAACCTACCACCTCAGTATCGATCTGAAATAGGGAGCGTGTATAGCAATTGCCAAAAATAAGTTCCGTTCGGGGGATACGTGCCTCTGTCAACACGACACCGTGTCTAAAGAATGCACACCCATAGATGCTCGGCGTCGGGATCGCTATCGGTGTCGGAATCGAGCGATCGCCAACAATATGATCCGATTCAGAAGAGCATCAGGCCGGTACGGCATGTCTGATCGAAGCTTCAGCGAAGACTGATGACCGGCCCTACGTTACAGCTTTCGTAGGGCGGGGCATTGGTCTTCGCCAAGGCTTCGCCCCAACATGCCGTACCCGCCCATAGCAGCCGCAAGGTTATCCTCCTTTGAATCGGAATATATAGATGGCAAACGCTACAGCAGATCATGTAGCTGGCGGGATAATCTCTCCACTCTCCCTTGCGCACCGCACTCTTTGAACACGTCGATGGCTTTGCCGAGGTGGTCCTTGGCCCCCTGGCTGTCTCCTTTCCGGTTTAGCAGCTCGGCATACAGCGCAAAGTGCTTCCCCAAATGGAGAATCAAGCCGTTTTGTCGATCGGCATCGATCGCCTTTTGAATCCAGCCTTCCGCTTTGTCCAGATGATGGTCATCGATGTCCATCAGGATATCGGCGATGTACATCGGCATTAACCCGGCATTGAAGAGGACCTGGTTGTCTTCGTAATATCGATATAGCGATTCCAAGTCCATGGCCCGCTTGTCATCCTTGACCCTGGCGCGCTCCAGTGAAAGCTTGTAGAAATTGATTAAGGAGGGAACGAATTTGACGCGTTCTGAATGCGCAATGGCGCGTTCATAGGCGTTTTGCGCTGCTGTAAAATTGCCGAGATCCAGATAGGTATCGCCGATATGTCGCTGGATCATGGCACCGACAGTAAAATAGTCGATTTTCTCACTGAATTCGGCGGCCCTGAGAAGCAGTCCCTCGGACTCCTTGAGAAAGCCGCGACAGAAGCAGGAGTATCCATGGCTGGCATAGGCATACGTTTTAGAGTAGATATCGCCGCTCTCCTCCGCGATTTTCAGAGCCATTCCTGTGGTCTGTTTACCCAGTTCCAGCTTCCCCTGCCAATTGTATATCCATCCGCCGATCATACTATTCAAGGAGGAGATGCCCCAGAGGCTGTTGGCCGCCTCGTTGATCTTGAGCTCCTGCCCCCAGTGATCCAGAGCCCTGTCGAATTCACATTTAAACACCAGCGTCAGACCCAGCCAGTAGTTGGCCATCCATAGGGAGAGGATGTCATTTAAATCCCGGGCGGCTTCAAGGGCCTCTTCCAAATACCGGAAGGCCCTCGGGTAATCCTCCTCGATCACGTAGCAGTGAGAGCCGATGATGGTGTATATCTGGGAAACCCGTCGCAGATAGTTGCGTTTGATCGCCAGTTCGAGGATGGGCGACACGGCCTGTTCGGCTTCCACGTGGTAGCTCATGTTGATGTTGTAGAGTCCCAAAGCCGTCCGGGCGTCGATGATGCTGATTTCTTGTTCTTCGGTTTGAGGAAGCCGTTCCAGGCAATAAATGCTTTTCTCCGTATAGGCGATGGCATCCAGAAAGGAGGAGGTCTTTTCAAGTCTCTTTGCTGCCAGCTTGCAAAAGGTACCGGCTTTCTCGTAATCTTCTCCGGCCAGATAATGCTCCGCGAGAATGCCTGCATACTCATCGATGCTGTCGGCATAAAGCTCTTCGATGACCGCTCCGATTTCCGCGTGGAGCGTTTTCCGACGGTCTTTCAAGATAGAGTCGTAGATCACCTCTCGGGTCAGGGCGTGCCGGAACACGTAGGTCGACTGGGGATAGACACCCCGTTCGATGAGAAGCTCTGAATTCTTGAGCACCGCCAGGATGGCCTTCAACTCGTCTTTCGAAAATCCCGCAACCAGTTCAATCAGACGGTGGCTGAACTCTCTTTCGATGATCGATCCGATTTGAAGAAGTTCTTTTGCAGGTTCTTTCAGGCTATCGACACGGGCCATGATCACATCGCTGATGGTGGACGGGATGGACAGTTCCCCCAGGTTTTTGGCCAGCCGATAGGTGTCGTCTATTTTTGTAATAATGTTCAGATCCAGAAGAGACGTCACAAACTCCTCAACGAAAAATGGTACCCCTTCGGTTTTTTCCAGAATCATGGTTTCCACTTTGCGATCCAACGTTCTGGTGTTTAACAAGTGGACCACCATGGACAGGCTCTCTCGCCTCAGCAAACAATTCAAACTGATCTGGCAATGATAGGATTTGAGACTCCAGGAAGGCACAAATTGGGGGCGATACGTAAAGATTAACAAGACTCGGGCGCCCGGCACATAGCCGAGAAGATCATTGAACAAATCGATGGAACTGGTATCGGCCCAATGCAGGTCTTCGATGGCAACGATCAAGGGGCGGATCTCCGATCCTTTGATCAATATCTGGAGGAGCGCCTCGTTGAGCCGTTCTTTCAGCGATTGCAAACTGATCGTAAACCGGTCTAGGCCGGAGTCTTTGACCGAGAGAACTTCCAGCAGATAGGGGAGAATACCGGACTCCTCGATGTCCAGGAATTCCAGCCCCTCCAGAATCTGTTGCCGAACGACACTGTCCTCTTCGCCTTCCTGAATCCGAAAGGTGGACTTCAAAATATCGATGACCGGATGATACGCGACGCCTTTGCTGTAGGAAAGGCATTTTCCTTCCAGAAAAAGCACATCCTCATGGGTTACCGACTTCCGGAACTCGTACAGGAGTCGAGACTTTCCCATACCCGCTTCACTGACAATGGAAACGGCCTGTCCGTTGCCGGCTTTTGCCCGTTCAAAACTGTCTGTCAGCAGTTCCAGCTCCCGCTCTCGTCCCACAAGAGGGGTCAAGCCCCTTTCAGCACTGACGTCGAATCTTGTGCGGCGTCCGCTGGGCGCAATGACCCGGAACACCGTGACGGGTGTGTCCGTTCCAATGAGACGCTCTTCGGCGACAGCCTCAAAACGGAAAAACCCTTCTGTGAGCTTGAATGTTTCTTCGGTGACGTATGTCGTGCCGGGAGCTGCCAGGGTTTCCATCCTGGAGGCCAGATTGATGGTGTCTCCCATGGCCGTAAACTTGATGCGCAAATCGTTACCGATGGCACCCACCACCACGGGTCCTGCATTGATGCCGATCCGAAGCAGAATCGGTGGAAGTTCCAGCTCGGCGCCGACCTTCTGACTGAACTGGATCATTTCACGATGAATGGCCAGTGAAGAACGGATGGCCCGCTGGGGGGCGTCTTCCACGGCGATGGGTGCGCCAAACAGGGCCAGAATTCCGTCGCCCCGGATCTCGTTGACCGTACCGCCGTATTCGTGGACCTTGTGGATCAGAATCTCCAGGACCTGGTCCATCAGGGAAAAGGTCTGCTCAGGGCCAAGCTGATGGGTAATCTGGGTAAACCCTTTCATGTCGCAAAACACGACGGTCACCTGCCGGCGTTCCCCCTCGATCTTGTCCTTCTGGGAAAGAATTCGCTCAGCCAGTCTTTCCGGGAGATAGCATTGAATCCGCCTTAATTTATCGTGGAGGGATAAGTCGGGGGGAGAGATATTATCCGTTTCCGAGAGACGCCGGCCGCATCCATTGCAGAATTTCGCTTCCAGGGGCAGTGTCTTGCCGCAGCCGGGACAGCGAAGTTCGATCTTTTCGCCGCATTCGACACAGAACTTGGAGTCGTCCGTATTCTCGAACCGGCATGCTGGGCATTTCAGGGTCATGTCTAAACCCGTTTACGGTTTCGAGCGATCCATTTTCTTCAAAATCCTCGCACAGGCCCCGGGGCTCGGTTGTTGATTGATATCCACCACCAGGATCGACCGGATAATGCCTTCGGTGTCGTTGAAAATCAGGGTCCGTTCCGTAAGACCGTCGGAGCGGAGGACGCCGTACCGGTTGGCCACCGCGCCGTGGGGCCAGAAGTCCGACAGCACCTCGAACCAGAGCCCGCCCATCTGTCGGGTCCAGGCATGGAGGGTCGGGATATTGTCCACGGTGATGCCGAGCATGACCGCTTCGTTTTCCTCGAACAATTCCCGAATGAGGTTGTAGCCCGGCCACTGGCCCGAGCATATCGGCGTAAACGCCGCCGGCACAAAGGACAGCACGACTTTCTTCTTCCCCCGGTACTGGCTGAGGGTGATCTGCTTGCCCGACACGGACGGCAGGGTGAAGTCCGGCGCCGGCTGACCGGCCGCGACGTTCAATTCACTGTCCAGGGGCGTTAATTCACCCAGGTCATAGACATGGTCTTGGAGCGTGTCGGCGCAGACAGCAGCGGTAAGGAATGTAAAAATTGTGGCCCCCACCAGGAGGATGACCGGTTTAACATATTGAATCATAAAATACCTTTTTGATTGAGACAGAATTCTGTCTGCTTCAACTAGCTGAAAAGATGTCCTGGGGTTTACGGATGATCAGTTTTCAAAGCCGGGTGGCGAATTTTGCCAGGGGAAGCCCTGTTTGGCCATCTCAAAGCCCAGGTCAAACAGCTTTCTCATGTATACGGGATCAAAGTCCTCGTTTGACTTTTCGTTAAATGAGTCGGGAATAAACGCCAGATTGTAGGCCATCTTATCGTTTTGCGTCTGGAGATACAGCCGCTGCAGATCACCATTTGCCTGGGTGCGGATCAAGAGGCCCACGGATCGCCCGGCGATTTGGGCCGCCTTGTTGGGCACAATCTCAAATCTCGGATCGATAAAGCCGTTTCGGATAATCCAGAGGTGGCTTTTTCCCTTTATTCCCAGCTCCTTTTTCGCCTGTCGTTCATCTAAACTGGCCGGGTAGAGAAACACCTGGTTGGCGGTCCCGCCATCCACATGCATCTCGTCAAACGTCTCTTCTCCGGCTCTCACTTTAATCAGTACCGGCGGGAACATCCCGGGAATCGACGCCGATGCCAGAAGGACATCGCGGATGAGCTGGATCGCTTCCGGATGACCGCTGTCGGCGATGGCCCCGATGTTCCACATCACCGGCCGGCCGGCATCCAGATTGGCGGTGCCGATAAACAGCCGCCGTCCTTTCTTGTGTTCGGCAGCAATCTGTTCGATGAGTGGGCCATCGATAATATCCTTGAGAATGTTCTGCAGGGGCGTGGAATCTGCACCGGCCTCTCGCCTCAGATGGGCAAAGATCCACCGCTTCTTGAGAATGTCCTTTGTCGAGGTGGTGGTATAAAATTCTTTCAGGATATGATCTTTCTCCGGGCCGATAAACGCAAAAGGCGCAATCAACGCGCCGGTGCTGATACCGGTGACCATGTGAAAATAAGGACGATTGCCGGCAACCGTCCAGCCATTGAGAAGGCCGGCACCGAAGGCGCCGTTTGACCCGCCGCCGGATATGGCCAGATAATGAATGGGCCGGTTAAAGGTTTCCGGATCTTGCATCTCAAGCTGGTCCCTGGTCTCGGCATATTTTTCGATTAAATCTTTCGGCAGAGCATCCCCCCACCACCTTACATTGGGGATGTGTATCCCATCGTACATCATCTGGGACGAGAGCTCCTCAGGCAGTGGGTTCCGCGACGGCGCTACCGCGCAGCCGGCCAGCAATGCCATCGCCATTACCAGCAGAATCATCCGGATCGCAACATGATGCGCTATGCGTTTTGGCCCCATGGCGCCGGTTGGGTCTTCTTGAGAAATCACCTTCGCGGGTCGTGGTGGACTCATGACTGAACCTCCATTAGTTGGTTAGAGGAGATGACAGGGATAACCAGCTGAATAACTTAAAGAACACTGTAAAGCAACATCATGAAATCATCGAATTGGGTATCGAACGACAGTTCTGACTTCTTCGCTGTCATATCATAAAATCACATCGTGATTTTATTACCACCGAAAATTGATGCCGAGAACCGGGCCGTGCAGGATCGCTTCGTACTTGAACAACTCAGGCCCGCTGCCTTCTTCGTAGTCCTGATACAGGGCCCGATATCCGCCGAGAAAAGAGACATGTCGAAACGCTTGCCAGTCAAATATGGCTGTTCCCTGGAGCGCCAGGTTCGATCCCACACCGAATCCGCCAACATCCCCCCGCAGCCTAAACGACCATTTCTCTGAAATCCCCAAGATCCATCGCAATCCGAAGATTGGATCGATCCATTCCTTGATGCCATCGAGCACGGAGGTGCCGTTGATGTTGAGATCGTTGTCCAGGCTGGTATAGCGGACTCCGAAAATGGCGTCCACATCCTGGGATTTCCTGTGAAGAAATCGGTACAGAAAGGCCCCTTCCGCGACCTGGGTTTTAAGGTCGAAATCGACCGTTCCAAGTGCCGTCACCTTTTTATCGGCGCTTAAATTAACAAAGTTGTAGTCGAACAAAAAGCCGTACCGGTTCCGGTACATTCCTTCAAAATGGCCGGTAAAGGCTGCATTGAGGTTGTCGAAGATATCCTCGAATTTGACTTCGATGCCGGTTGTTTTCGGACCGACCGTCTGCTCGCCGTCGATGCCCACCGCCCAGAGATAGAACGGTGCCAGGTTGAATTCCCACGCTCGGTGCCATTTGACGTTCTGGGCCTGGGCAAGCCCGGTGAACAGCAGACAGCCAAGAATTACTCCGGTTAGCAGTGCCAGCATTCTGGGATGTCTCATCGAGACAATCCTCCTGTTTTAGATTCGCGGTTTCTTACTATTACCCGCATTGATATCCGTCCGTCAACCAAGGGAAAGGCCGATCGATTGGTAACCAAAGGAAAAAAAGAGGATAGGACTACTCTGGCTGGGCGAACTCAAAATCGATAATCTGTCCGGAGCGGAATCGTTTCACCACGTCCGGAAGCTGGTTCGGGAGGGAGACAACAAACCGGGTGCCGCGGCCGGGCGTCGATTCCACCTCAATCTGCCCGCCATGCTGGCGAATGATCTTGTCTGTGATGAACATGCCCAGACCGGTCCCCCGATTCCCTTTGGTGGAGTAAAACAGATCAAATAACTGCCGTTGGGCTTCGGCGTCCATGCCAATGCCATCGTCGGAGATGTCGAACCGAACCAATCCGTTTTCGGGGTGACAATAAAATGAAATGGTGTGGTCTTTTTTCGAGGGGTCCTCCCGGCAGGCATCGGCGGCGTTTTCCAGAATGTTGATCAGTGCCGATCGCAACAGGGTGCGGTCGATTTCAAAACTCCCGCACGCGTTATCGACATCCAGAACAAACTCGATGTCTTCTTCCCGTAAACGCATTTCGAAGGTGGCGGCCACATCGCCTGCAAAATCCAGAACATCCACCCGTTCCCAATTCAACGTCCGTTCCTTGGCATAGTAGAGAATGTCAAACACCACCCGTTCGATGCGCTCGATCATCAGCCGTGTGATGTCGATGCCTTCGTCTACTTTTCCGGACTGATTCCGGTGGTGACCCGACTCAATCAAATACAGCCCACCGTTGAGACCGGTGAGGATCCCTTTGATCCCATGGGCAATGGAGCCGATCATGAGGCCCAGGGAGGAAAGGTTGTCCCGGAGTTGGCGAATCTGGGTGACATCCACAAACATGACCAGAATCTGAATCAGTTTTCCCGTGCGTGTGAGAATGGGTGAGGTCCACACCAGGGAATTGAACCGATCGCTGTCGGCCGGGTTCAGTATCATTTCCGATTCGTGTGGGTGGCCATCATCCAGGGTCTGGGAAATCGGATCTTTTCCGGCACGGGCCTGCTTGAACACCTCAAAAAATCGGAATCCGGTGACTTCCCCGAAATCATCCCGGAAGCGCTGGTTTAACGTAGTGATGCGCAAATCACGATTCAGCACGGTGATATAACAGGGACGGCGTCAAACAGCTGCTGATAGCGCTGCTGGGTCTGTTGAAGCTCGGTCTTGAGACGACGGACATCCCGAACACCGGCAGCCACTTCCAGCACCAGCTCGATCTCACCATCGTTATTGTATATCGGGGCCGTGTGGACAATCACCGGCACCCGCAAGCCGCTCCGGTACTTGATGACGGCTTTGACTTCCCCGACCTGCTCACTGCGAAACGTCAAACCCACCGGGCATTCGTCGGCCGAGGCCCAACGCTCCTGGTAAACCTCCCAGCTGTTGTTCCCAATTTTATTTCCCAGGAGTTTCCGGTAGGCTGCATTGGCGGAGACAATAATCAGGCTCCGATCGTGCACAGACACCAGATAGGGCATCTGATCGAAGTATTTCACGCCGCCTTCCACCTCTTCGGATATCCGCTCGATAAAAAGCGAAATGTTGTCCAGGACCTGATTGACGGCGATAAACCGTTCAGACTCCAGAGCTTCACCGAGCCGTTCCTGAAACATCGCATCGACCCCGGAACGGAGCCGGGAGGCATCCTGGCTACGGGATTGGATCCGGCTGAAGGCTCGTTCCAAGACGAGAAGAAGATGGATTTTGTCGCTGTTTTCAGGAAGAATATCCGATGCGCCGGCAGACAAGTAAGACATGGTGGCACGGCTGTCGGTATCGACCATAACAATCACTTCCGTCTCCGGAGCCGTTTCCTTTAGCCGCCTCAATACATTAAGTCCGGCCTTCCGATCGAGCCGGGCCGAGGCCAACACCACGTCCGGTGGCTCACGGCCTACCGCTTCCAGCGCCGCCTTCATGCTTGTGGCCTTGTCCACCGGATATCCGGCGTCCATCAGTATCCGTTCCAGCCGGGCACGGCGTTTTGACGCCCATCGGCGATAAGAATTCGAATGGGATAAATGTCTTTTCCTTTCGCCCGTGAGTACCCCGATCATGTTTCATAACAGTGGTTCAATGTTACTCGGGAGCCTCTCTGGGTATGGTCACGATGAAATGGGAGCCTTTGCCGGGATGACTGGATACGTGGATCGATCCACCGTGATCCTCTATGACGTTACGGGCAATAAACAGCCCCAAGCCCGTTCCTTTTCTGCCTTTGGAAGAATAAAAGAGGTCGAAGATTTTTTCCCGGGTCTCGTGGTCCATGCCGACGCCGGTATCGCTGATGTCGAATCGAATCTGCCCGTTATCCGCCCTGACCACAAATCGGATGCAATGGGATGTTTTGGTATCATCTCGGATACACGCATCCACCGCATTTTCCAGAATGTTGACCAGGGCCGCCCGAAAGTATCCTGCATCGATGCGGATGTCTCCTGTCTCCCCATCGATCTCACTGACAAATTTGATCCCCTTGCCCCGGGCCGTCGATTCAACCATGGCAGCCACTTCCCGGGAGAGGTTGTCGACCCTGATGGTTTCATAGGTCATGTCCCGTTCTTTGGCATAGAAGAGAATATCGAGAACCATATTGCGAATACGGTCGACCATTGTTTTGACCGTCTCCCAGCCGTCCCGGACCTGTGCCGGGTCGTCACGGGAACGGCCGGAATCGACGAGATATATACCCCCGTCGAGTGCCGTCAGCAGCCCCTTGATCCCATGGGAAACAGAGCTGATACGCAACCCTAGAGAAGAGAGCCGGTCTTGTAGAGCAGACTTTTCACGCACCAAGGTCTCCAGGTTTTCCGTATATTCGCGGAGTTTTTCCCGTATGATGCGCCGCTCCCGTGCCTTATGGACCGCATTTTTCAGGATATCGTCGTTGATCGGCTTGGTGATGAAATCGCTGGCGTCGTGCTTGAGGCTCCGGATGGCGAGATCCATATCGCCGTGTCCGGTAATCATGATGACTTCTGTTTCCGGGTTTCGATGCTTGATCCACCGCAGCAAATCGACCCCATCCATTCCCGGCATTTTAATGTCGGTCAACACAATGGGCGGGTTTTCCTTCTTGAAAATCTCAAGCGCCTCGGAGCCGTCCGCGGCCTCAAACACAAGATATCCGGCATCCGCAAGGGAGATATGCAGGACCTTCCGGATGCCGTCCTCATCGTCGACAAGAAGGATTTTAGGTTCCATGGTTCTGGCCCGAGAGAAGATAAATGATAAGAAAAGTAAACGTGATAACCAGACTACCCGGCTCTGGTATATAAATGCCTAAAGTGCCTAAAATGAGCTAAAATGCCTTAAATAAGTAAGAGACCTTCCGAATTATAGTTTAGGCATTTAAGGCATTTTAGGCATTTCAGGCATTGGAGCTCACAATTCCCTGGTGTCTCGTACATACACGCTGACGAACAAAACACCGATGGTGTTGATCCTACCCGATGGTATTCTTGACAATGCCGATCAACTTCTCAGGATCGAAGGGTTTGGGGATGTACGCCACGGCTTTGGGAATCGCATGATCCCCATCGATACCGCTGATCACGATAACAGGCGTGTTTTTCAGCGCCTTATCTTTCTGGAGTTTGCGGTAAAACCGCGGGCCCCACTCATCCGGCATCTGAAGGTCAAGGGTGATCAGGTCCGGTTTCTCCTTCTTGACGACGTCCAGCCCCTCGCTGGTGCTGTTTGCCGTGCAGGTTTCATAACCGTTGTCGCTGAACACCGCCTGAAGATACTTCACCACGATCGGATCGTCGTCGATGATCAAAATTTTCTTTGGCATAGACCTCTCCCTGTTAACCAGACGGTTTAGATGATCGATCATCCTTTTTGGTGGCATTCGCCGCACATGATCGGTCCTTTTTTTTGTTCAAGGTGGCATCCCTTGCAATTTTGATGGAATGCTTTCATCAATCCGGGCTGACGGCCTTCAGCTTCCAGCCCGTGACAATCCGAGCAGAGCTGATCTTCGGAAGATTCATCTTCAACCAGATTCCCCTCGTCATCATAGACGTGGTGGCAGGCGTTACAATCTTCGATCTCTGCCGCCTCGTTGTGTTTTTCATGGACGAACACGGAGGGTGGCCGTTGGGGAGTTACAAACGCACTGGAATCCACGACGACAATGTCCTCCTGGGACCAGGCAGAAACCCACAGGAATGTCGAAACGACCAGAACAAGCGATATGAGGATTGCGGCCTTTTTCATGGGGCAGTCTCCTTATCCTAACTCGGGCTTTTCCATGACTTCATAGAGAATATCGCCGAAAAACTTTATATCGAGTCCAACGCCATAGTGGTGGACAATATCGTGTAAACCGCTATGGCAGTTGTGGCAGGGGGTGATCAGGGTTCTGGCCCCCCGGGTTTTTGCGGCAAACAGCTGCTCAGCCTTGATCCGATTGCCTTGAATGCGGGTCATCTTATACGGCGGTCCGCAATTGATCACCCCGCCCCCGGCGCAGCAGCAGTAATTGTGTTCCTTGTTGGGTGTCATTTCGATGACTTCTTCGCAAAGCTGGTCGGCCACATACCGCGCTTTTTCTTCCAGCCCGGCGCCGCGCACCACATTGCACGGATCGTGAAGGGTGATTGGCGATTCGAATTTTTTGGCCACCTTGACTTTTCCGTCTTTCAGAATTTCATAGAAAAAGTCGATGGCATGAACGATGGGAATTGGCGGCATCTGCCAACCCAGCCACCGGTTCCCCATGTCGTAAACCGATCGGAAGGCATGCCCGCACTCGCCCATGACGATGCGTTTGACCTTTAGGCGGGTGGCGGTTTCAAAATGAGACCGTTTCAATCTCCCCATCATCTCGTAGTCCCCGGTGAACATGGCCATGTCGCTGTTGTCCCACCCGGTAGTCGCCGGCATCGTCAAATCCACTCCGGCGATATCCATGATAACGGCCGCCTGGTAGATGAGCTGGGCCTGAAATTTGGGCTCGGGGGCGATGACGCTGTACATGACATCGGCGCCCTCTTTCTCCAGGGGTATCCGCAGGGTGGGAATTTCCGCCTGGGCCTCTTCCTCCTGCCACTGGAGCGTGTCGGGCCACTCATCCCCTTTGACCCACATCTGGTTCAGGTGCACCGAATGGCTGTGGGCCGTGTCCTGGATGTACTGCGGCGTGCATCCCAGTTTATGGATGATGCGGCGGACCACCGTCATCAGATAGGCGATGTCGATCCCGAAGGGGCAGTACTGGGCGCAGCGCTTGCACAGATTGCATTGGGTGTGGGTGACCAGTGCCGCCTGCTGGATGAATTCGGGAGAGACCTTTCCCTTTTTGCGCAACATCTCCCAGATGGTCTGTTTCACCTTGCCCACCGGTGCATAGTGGGGGTCGTTATCGTGGGAGAGATAATAATGGCAGGCCTCGCTGCACAGACCGCAATGAATACATGTCTCCACATAGGTATGCAGCCGTGCCCCGGTTTCGCCTTTGATCACGTCATTGATGACCTTTTCGATTTTCTCCGGAGTCAAGCGAGAGATGCCGGTTGAAAGACCGATATCGACGGCCTGGGTGCCTTCTGTCTGGGCAAGTTCTGACATGATGGTATGTCTCCTCTGATTCTAGGTATCTCTGGTTACCAGTCTCGGGTGTGGCGCACCCCGCCGAACTCGGAGCCCATGTAGGCGCGCGTAAAGGGTGAAAAGATCATGTGGCTGAGCCGGGTAAACGGGATGGCCACCAGCAAGATCTCGCCGGCAAGAATGTGGAGAATCAGCATCAGCTGATAATCGATCCACTGGTGATACGCCAGAAAGCCTGTAAGGAACGGAGCGGCCACAATGGCCAGGATGAAGTAATCCGATGGGTAGGTGACAAACTGAACCTCCGGCGACGTGATGCGTCGAACGAGAAAATAGACACAGCAAGCGAGGACGATCAGTGTCATGACATCGGCCCACCCGTCCGGCAGGGACCACCAGCTCACATTCCAGGCCTCATCGAACAAAACGATGTGGGTCAACAGAAAGATCGGTGTGACGATCAGACAGATATGAAACGTAAAGGTGACGATGGTCAGGATCGGCTTGCGCCGCCAGTTGGTGGTCGCAAACGGAATGATCCAGCGAAAAATCGACCGGAAACTGTACTTCCAGCTAATGTAGGTGTAAATGAACGGTTCCTTCTGATTGATCAAAGAGAACATGCGAATCAACCGAAAGAGGCTCCCGCCAAAGAACACGATAAATGCCACCCACACCAGTGGCCCCGCGACAAAGTTATAGACGTCGTGCATGTTTCCCCCTATCCGGTGATATCGGTTACCGGTATGACATATCGGTTGTACGTATCCTCCTCCACAGCACGTATCATCAATTTGTCGCCGTCCGGGCTGAAGACCGGGTCCCAGACGGCCTCACATTCCTTGGACCATATCTTGTCATCGACATAGACCGTGTATGTTCCATTCCGCTCGACTTTGGCGGCGACATGGGCACCGTCCGGACTGAACACGGGTTTCCAGGCCATGTCGAAGCTCCCGGACCACACCGATCCGTCGATCGCCAATTTCCAGATCGGACCGTTTTTGCAGACGGCGGCAATACGCTCCCCGTCCGGGCTGAACTGAAGATCGGTCACCATATCCTGGAATGTCGCCGACCAGGGCCGGTCGTCCACGGCAACGGTCCAACGACCGTATTTCGGGGCGATCACCGCGGCCAGTCGCTGACCGTCCGGACTGTACGCTTGCTGCCAGAGCTGGACATAACGTCCGTTCCAAAGAAACTGGCCGTCTTCGGCCAACGTCCATTTTCCCTGCACCCGGACCGGTGCGACCGCCCCGCCGCTGGAAGGATTGAATATCGGCTCCCACACACAGGGAAATTTTTGCTCCCAAGGCTCTCCGTACACGGCGATGGTGTATTCATAGAGATTCAATCGGACCTCTGCGGCGACCTTATTTCCGTCCGCATTGAAGGCCATGTTCCAGACGTTGACAAAGGTCTGGTCCCAGGCATTTCCATCCACGGCTACGCTGTAACATCCCTCCTGGAACTTGTGGATTTCCGCCTCACCGTAATCCTGGGTCTGCACAACGGCGGCGGTGTGTCTGCCGTTGGGGCTCAGGGCGGTATTGGTCATGTTCTTAAACGTTTGGTCCCATGGCCGGCCGTCGAGCGCCATACAGTAGGCCATGTCCTGCTGTATGGATATGGCGATGTGTTTGCCGTCTTCGCTGAATATCGGTTCCCAGAGATACCCGAATCTGCCCTCCCAGGGCTCTCCGTCAATGGCCATGGTCCACTCGCCCATCTCGGAAACCAATGCGGTCAGGCGCCCGTCCGGGGTATATCGAAGATGCCAGATTTTTTCGAATACCGTTTCCCAGGGTTCGCCATTGACGCAGACCTTGAATTCTCCTTCGTCCAGATTGAGAATGGCGGCGACCGTTTCTCCGTCCGGAGCGGCAACCGGCTCTTCAACCCAGTTAAAGGTCCCTTTCCAGTCGTTCAGGTTGGCAATCGGTTTGGTGCCGACATTCCAGTCCCAGCTGCTCCGATCCTCCATGGCCGATTCTCCTTTCAGAGCATGGTTCGCGACTTTCGGTCAAAATATGAATATTTATAATAGTCATAAAGGGTTACCATATCCTCTAGTGGATATCAAGAAAGGCCATTAATGTACAATTGCTCATAACCTTTGTTAACGCTTCATCACGTAAGGCTGTATTTTTTCATTTTCCGCCAGAGCGTCGTTCGGTTCATGCCGAGACTCGCGGCCGTTTTCCCGCTGTTCCACCCGCAGCGATTCAATTCCGTCCGGATCTTTTCCTTTTCATCGGCGTCGCCATCGACACGATAGGGCCCCGCCGCATCGGTCACCGCTTCGCCGCCGCCCGCATAATAGATCCGGTTGTTGAGCAGCGACACCGGAAGGTGTTTCCGATCGATCGTCTCCCCCTGACATATGATCAGTGCATGTTCGAGGATATTTTCCAGTTCCCGGACATTGCCGGGGTATTCATAGTTGAGCAGATCTTCCATGGCCTCTTCGGAAATCTTTTGGACCCGGGTCTCCCGGGTGTTGCACAGCTTTTTGAGGATGTAAGAGATCAGAAGGGGGATGTCCCCCGCCGTTCTTTTAGCGCCGGCAGTTCCAGCCGCATGACGTTGAGTCGGAAAAAGAGATCTTCCCTGAACCGTTTTTCGGAAACGAGCCGCTGAAGTCCCTGGTTTGACGCCGAGATGATGCGTACATCGACCCGGGTCGTTTTCCGGCTGCCCAGCGGATAGAACTCTCTGTCTTCCAGCACTCGCAGCAGTTTTCCCTGGAGCGAGAGCGGCAGATCACCGATCTCGTCCAGGAATATGGTCCCGTGGTTCGCCAGTTCGAAACGTCCCGGTTTGTCCCGCTCGGCACCGGTAAACGCCCCTTTTACGTAACCGAACATTTCGGATTCGAGGAGGTTGTCCGGCATGGCAGCGCAGTTGACTTTTACCAGGGGTTTGTCGGCCCGCCCGCTGGCATTGTGTACGATTTTGGCCAGCAGGTCTTTCCCCGTTCCGGTCGGGCCTTCGATAAGGATTGTGGCCTCGCTGGCCGCAATAACCGGGATGATTTCAAAAAGGTTCTGCATGGCCGGGTCCCGGCCGACCATATCGTAAAAGGTATAGCGTTCACGGGTGACCTGATGGAGCTGATGCTTGAGGGAAAGGTCCGAAATTGTCGTCAGTCCGCCGACGACCCGTCCCTCTTCATTCCGCAGGCCCATGCATTTGGCCTCGATGGGAATCCGGCGGCCGTCCCGCGTGACGACGTAGGTCGTGAGGCGCTTCGGTGCGTATACATCCTCCACGGACTGTTTCAGCTCGAAGACATCTTTACAGAAATTGATGGGGAAAATCGTGGTGCACGGCTTACCGAGAACCTCCGCCCGGGGATATCCCGTTATGGCCTCCGCCATGGTATTGAAAAAGGTCACGTGTCCCGCGCGGTCGACTGTGAGCACACCGATGTCGAGGTTGTTGAGTATCATTTTCAGGCGCCGGTCGTCGAACTTGACCCGTTGAAGCAGCTTTTCAAAGGCAGTGTGATCCTGAAACACCTCGATACACCCGACAAACTCATTGTCGGCGTCAAAAATCGGAGATTCGATCTTGGTGATGCTCCGGGGGCCGACGGTGTGGTCGTTGATATCGATCTCCGAGCAGACCGTCTCCTCACCCATCTCGCCGACTTCCAGGAATTTACATTTTCCCCCGCAAAGATAGTTCAGAAATTCGTTATAGCAGTATTTCCCGACAACGGCGGATGCTTCCCGACCGGTCAACATTTCGGCGGCCCGGTTGATCGACAGGATCTTCCGGTCTTTCGACAGGACCACCACGCCCAGTGCCAGGTGGTCGAATATGGTCCCCAGCTGATTGTATCGGATCAGAGCATCGTGCATGTCATTCTCTTTTTGCAAGGACGTTCATCCGTTCGGAAATTTCTTGGAGTGCCGTGTAAATCCCCGGCATGCTCCGGATATTTCCCTCGGCAATGGCCTGATCCAGAGCCAGGAGGGATATCCTCATCCGCAGGGCCATCCGTCTGACTTCCCGGAGGATACGCGTGGGGCCGGATGCCGGCGACGATTCCGGTTCGGCCCCGTTCATTGCATCTGCCAGCATCTCTTCGAGCCGCGCGATACGCGTCTCCCGTTTCCGGTGCGAGTCGATCTGCTTTTCCGCCCGTTCAAGGGCGGCTGCCAGAATAACGTCGTCCACCGGTTTGGTAATAAAGTAGGTGGCCTCATATTTGAGGCTCTTGACCACCAGGTCCATGTCGCCATGGCCGGTAATCATGATCACTTCGGTTTCCGGGCTTTCTTCTTTGATGCGGCGCAACAGCTCAACGCCGTCCATGCCGGGCATTTTGATGTCGGTCAGAACGATGGCCGGACGCTCCTGCAGGAACATCCGCAGGGCGCTCTCACCGTCTTCCGCCAGCAGTACCTGAAACCCGCTGTCCATGAGGGAAATCTGAAGGACCTTCCGTATGCCCTCCTCGTCGTCGACAATTAGTATGCTCTGATCGGTCATTCTTCTTCCGCGCTGGGAAAGTGGATCACGAAACATGCGCCCTCTCCGTTTAACTGGTTTACCCGGATCTCACCCCCGATCTCCTTGATGATGCCATAGCTGATAGAAAGACAGAGGCCGGTGCCCTTCCCCACATCCTTGGTCGTAAAAAAAGGCTCGAAGATTTTTTCCGCTATTTTTTTTGGAATTCCGGCGCCCGAGTCGCTGACCTCCACGGTCACCCGGTGGTCCTGTGCATACGTCTTCAGGGAGATCCGCTTGTCCCCCGGCTTGAACTCGGACCCCTCGAATTTTTCCTCGATGGCGTCCCGGGCATTGATCAGAAGATTGATGAACACCTGTTCGAGCCGGTCCGGATTTCCCATGACTTCAGTAAGTTGCTCCTGGATATCCCAATCCACGGTGATCCCCCGAACTTTCAGCTGCTGACTGAAAAACTGGTACGCGCTTTTCAGGAGGTCGTTAATTTGCACCATTTCGAGCTTCATGTCGGACATCCGCCCGAAGTGACGCATGTGGGTAATGATTTTGGTGGCCCGATCCACATGGCTGTCGATCTCGTCGCACAGTGTAAACAGAATATTTTCCCGGATCACCTCACTCTTATCGATCTTCTTCATCAAGAACGTGCTGGCGGTTTTGATGACGGACAGGGGCTGGTTCAGTTCATGGGCGACCCCCGTGGCCATCTCGCCGAGGGTCGCCATCTTGCTGGCCTGGATGAGCTGCTCGGCTTCCAGACGCTGGGTAATGTCGCTGGTCGTGACCAAGAACACTTTTTGATCCTGGTATTCGGAAGGTGAAATACGGATGTTCACGAAAATTTGACGGCCCGTTTTGCTGAGGTGGGCCACCTGGTCCAGAACCTGGGCGCCGCTGAGCTTGGGTCTGTAAAATTCGCGTTCGTCATCCCGAAAAAAATCCAGGAAGGATCGCCGAATCACTTCTTCCTTGGTGAACCCGTACACGGCAGTCACGCTTTCATTGCAGTCCAGAATTTCAAGAGACTCCATATCAAGGACGAACACCGGATTCGGAATGTTGCTGAAAAAGGCGTAATATTTCTGTTCGGATTTTTTGAGCTCTTCTTCGAGCCGCTTGCGGGGGGTGATGTCGAGGCTCACTTCCATGGCCGCAACCACCTCTCCGTCATCGTTTCGCAGGGGCGATGACCTCACGATCCAGTGGGTGATGGAACCGTCTTTGTTGATCCCGGACTCCTCGCTGTAATGGGATTTCCCGTCCAGAAACGTCTTTTCCACCGGACAAATGTCGCATTTTGTATCCCGCCCTTTGTAGGCGTGGTAGCAATAGTCGTTCGGATCCGGATCAAACATATCCTGGAATTCCTTGTTATATTGGAGTAGCCGGTAATCCTTATCCTGCACCGTAATCAGGCACGGCACCACCTCGAATAGATGTTGGTATTCATCCCGCTGACGGTTCAATTCGGCCTGTTTCTCCCCGATTTCATAGCCCATCATGTTCATGGTTTCGGCCAGTTCCCCGATCTCATCGGCATGGCGCACATCCACTTTCGTCCCATAGGCCCCTTCCGCGATGCGCCGGGTGCCTTCAATCAATTTTTGAATCGGCTGATGAACAAAATGGAACACATAGGTGAATATGATGGTGGAGGTAATGATAAACAGAAAGACGCCAAAGATGATCATCCACTTTTCGAACAACACAATCTTCTGTTCGGTTTCCGCCAGGGACACCACCACATCGAGGGCCCCTAGAATTTGTTTATCATGAGGGTGAATATGGCAATCGGCGGCGCAGCCAGGCTCGTTGACGATCGGACTGATAATGCCCAGGAGCGGAAATCCCTCGGGGGATGTAAACATCCGCGTCCGTTCAGCCAGATTGAGTTGTGCGATGGGGGGATCCGTTCGGTGGCAGATGTAACAGGCCTCGTCTTTGATGTTGGTGGTCCGGTCCACATCGTCGGCGTGGTTCGAAAACTTGATCTGCCCTTCTTTATTGTAAATCCGTATGGTCTGGATATCTTTCTGGCGGCCGATATTCTGGATAATCTGGGTGATATCATCCCTCGAGTTGAGCATCATGGCGTAATTGGTGCCCAGCATAATGGTTTCGCTCAGGCGATCCGCATCGTTGATGATGCCTAACGTGAGGGTGTCTCTTTGGTATTTGATATTGAAGTAGGCCCATGTTGAGATGGAGATCAACAGGGTGGCGCCCACGGTGCGAATCAGCTTGGGGCCAAGTCGGAAGCGGACCCTTTTCAATGGCTTGAACATGGTCCCCTCTTTTTCGCGAAGCCCTGGTTTATATTCGGCAGGAGGTTCTAAATGGAACTTTATCGTATTCTTGACAAATAGCGCAATTGCCCCGCCCGGTCAACCGATTAACCCCTTGTCTTAAGGACGAAACCATGCTATCGGAGGGCGGGAAAATGAAAAAAGGAGGTACCCTGTATGGCAGAAAAACCTGGGAGTTCGGCGTGGGCGATGGTGTTTGTCATTGCCATGTTTCTTCAAGTGGTATTTGCCTTTGCCGACGGTGTTGAAACACCCACAAGGGCCGCTGTAGAATTTTCAAAGGCCTACTACCGCCTCGATCCGGCGATGGCCAACCGGCTGTGTGAAGATTTGCGTTCCGACGAGGAGATTGACCTTGTTGAACAGCTCATCCATCGCAACACCGAGGAAGCCAGAAAACGTGGATTTCAGATGTCATGGATGAAACGGAAGCTCTATCACATCGAAACAACAACCATCAGCCGTGACGAAAACATGGCAACAATTCACCTGACGGGGGTTGTGCGCATGGAAATCAACCCGGTGTTTGCCTGGGTGGCCAGCATTTTCTCCCTTGGGGATACTCACGATGTGGATCATGTACTCGAACTGGTAAACGAGAACGGAAGGTGGAAGGTCTGCGGAAGCGTTGGCAGGCTGACCTCGATCTGATTCACCCTCCACCATTTCCGCGCTATACGCTTTGCCGGCGGTCGGCTGCAAGCCGGCCGCCGATTCTTTTCTTGCCTGAGAGACGGCCCTAAGGGGATTCCGCCATGGATGCCATATATGTCCATCTACGGGCGAAAGCCCGGGAAATCCTCGCTTCCTTACCGACCCCTGCGTTCTATTCCGACAATGCCGCCGCAGTCGATCTGTCGAGAGTCTTTTTTAATGGTGATCCCGTCGTGTCTTAACTTCGGGACATCGTTGCGGGCCGCATCGAAAATGACTTTGGGCATGGATTGGAGCACGCGGTCAAGGTGACCCTGGATGCCGGCGCCATCATGCTGCTCGGAGGCGAGCAAGCCGAATTTTCAGAGGCATATACCTTCCGGCGGGTACGCCTGGCTCAATGTGCCGGGCTCTTGCACGATATCGTTCGGAAACAGGACGATCATGCGATTCGAAGCGCAGCGGTTGCCAAACAGGTGCTCAGCGCATTCAAGCTGGCCCCTGAAGAAATCGAGGACGTCTGCATGGCGATTAGAAACCACGAGGCGTTCAAAGATCCGGTGGACATTCCATCCTTCGAGGGGAACCTGTTGGCGGATACGTTATACGACGCCGATAAGTTCCGATGGGGTCCGGACAACTTCTATTATACGGTCTGGGACATGGTGGACTACCACTGCGTCCCCCTTGAGCAGTTTGTTGAGCAATATCCCACAGGGATCGCCCGGCTGGCCGAAATTCGGGAAAGCTTTCAGAGCCGGACCGGCAAAGCCTATGGGCCGGAATTTATCGACATTGGAATGGCGGTGGGCGACCGGCTCTTTGAATACATCAAACGCGAGTACAAAAACCTCTTTTAAATCTGAGTCCCCAAATACCTCATGAGAGGTTATTCGAATCCACGGCATGGTCGTAAGGAGTACCAGCCAAAATACCGAAGCACGAAATCCGAAATCCGAAACAAAATTCAAGGTTCAAAACTAAAAAAACACAATAAACTTCTTTTCCTGATTGTTCGAATTTATTAGTTTGTTTAGATATTCGAATTTCGGATTTACTGCATTCCGTGACCATCCTCCTGCATCGATGGAATGCGAATATTTATCATTAACACGGTCTACAATCTGATAAATAGCGATGGCCTTGAATCTAAACTCAATTGGAAAACCGATCGGACCGCTGATCCGGGAATACATCTGGAGGGATGTGGTGCTATACGGTCTGGCCGTGGGGGCCGGATTTTCGGAACTGGAATTTTGCTATGAACCTCGCCTGAAGGTGCTGCCCACATTTTCCATGGCCGCCACATTCGATTTTTTTTGGCGTATCGGTACCGAATCGGGGGCCAACCCCCAAGGGGTTCTCCACGGTGAGCAGAACCTGGTGTTCCACCGGCCCATACCTCCGGAAGGCGTCCTCACCACCAACGGCAGCATCACGGGAATTTTTGACAAAGGCAAACAAAAGGGTGCCATTATTGTTGCAGAAAGTGAAACCCGACATTCCAAGGGGGAGATCCTGTTTACCAGTGAATTCACTATTTTTGCTCGCAAGGATGGGGGATTCGGGGGTGTAAATCATTCAGCTCCGGCTTTTGTGTTTCCCAAAACCAATCCGGATCAGGTCGTCGAGGACCGCCCTGAGGAGCATCAACCGTTGCTTTACAGGTTGACCGGAGATCTCTTTCCGCTCCATGCGGATCCGGAATTTGCCAGAGCCGCGGGCTTTGACCGGCCGATCATGCACGGCATGGGTACCCTTGGCTTTGCCTGCCGGGCGCTGATCCGGATTCTGACCCCTAGGGCGCCTGAACGGGTTCGACGGTTATCGTGCCGATTCTCCCGACCGCTATACCCCGGCGTGTCCATTGCCACCTAAATCTGGGAAACAGGCGATGGTCAAGCAGTTTGGAAAACCATCAACATGGAAACCGGAGAAACGGTTCTGGATAATGGTCTATTTGAATTTGAGCTTCCTATACAACCGGGGGTGTCCGACAGCCCGGGTGGAAATCGTGCGGCCCTGCAGGAAAAGATTCAGGCCACGGTGTCTCAATTGGCGCAGCGTGTAGATCTCAGCAGATTCGCCGGTCGGGGAATGCGCTATCAATTGCGGTTGACGGACATGCCGCATCCGGATTGGCAACTCCTCATCGACGGGAACGGATGTCAGTTTCTGGACGGTAAGGTGGATGCACCCGACTGCACACTGGTGCTTTCAGGGGCCGATTTCAACCGGTTGCTGAACGGGAAATTAAATCCGGTGGCGGCCTATACCGAGGGCAGGGTGCAGATTGAGGGGAACCTGAGCAATGCTGCCCTGTTGATGGAACTGCTGCCCATGAAATAGTATTGATGCTTGCCCGCCCACCTGAGGCGGGTAAACCTCCGGCGGGCTGGATTCTGGATTCTGGATGCTGGATAATGGATGCTGGATGGTTGCTACCCTTTTACGGGCTGGATACGCGATTCTGAATCTCATATGACTGAGCGGAGCGATTCCGCCATTTTAGGCATTTTAGGCATTTTACATTTCAGGCATTTATTTTGGGCGAACCGGCTAACCTCATTTCAGAGAGGAGCTGATATTATGAAAGACGTGGTTATCGTTTCAGCATGCCGAACCGCCATCGGGGAATTCGGCATGTCACTTCGCGACAGCAATGCCGCCGATATTGCCGCCGTTACTATGAAAGAAGCGGTCCGTCGGGCAGGAATTGATCCCGCCGTGATTGATGATGTCCGATATGGAAACTGCGTGGAACCGGCAGATGCGCTGAACGTCACACGGGTCGCCGCTTTGCTGGCGGGAATACCGGATACGGTGCCGGCCGTCACCATCAACCGGGTATGTATTTCCGGGATGGAGGCGGTGGCTTCCGGAATGGCCATGATACAGGCCGGTATGGCCGATGTAATCCTCGCGGGAGGCGTGGAGCATATGTCCGGCATCCCCTATACGGTGCCATCGGCACGATGGGGCGCCCGGCTACAGGATCAGGTATTTGTGGATGCCATGATTCACGCGCTCTATTGCGGATCACGAATTATCCCCCACCCGGAGGACGGGCCGGTCGATGCAACCCAACCGCCGCTCAGTCACTATATCGGCAAACCTTACATCATGGGCGACACGGCCGAATTCGTCGCGCAGTACCTGGATATCAGCCGTGAAGAGATGGACGAGGTCGCCCTGCGCAGTCACAATAACGCCGAACGGGCCACCCGAGAGGGTGACTTCCGTGAGGAGATTGTGCCCATGGAAATCCCACGGAAAAGAAATTCTCCCCTCATTTTTGACGCCGATGAGCACTTCAGGCCCGGACTGACCCTCGAGCAGTTGCAGAAACTCCCTCCGGCCTTTGTGCCGGAAATCGGGAAAGTCACTGCGGGTAACTCCAGTGGCATAAATGACGGGTCGGCGGGAATGATCGTTATGTCTGAGGAAAAAGCCCAGGAACTGAGTCTGGCACCAGTGGCCAGGATCCGGGCGGTGGCACGGGGAGCATGCCACCACTCGATCATGGGGCTGTCTCCGGTACCAGCGGTACAGACCCTGCTTCGCCACAGTGAGCTTTCCATCCCAGACTTCGACCTGATTGAAATAAACGAAGCATTTGCGGCCCAGTACATCGGGTGCGAACGAGAGTTGAATCTGAATCGAGACATCACCAATGTCAATGGATCGGGTATCGGTCTGGGACATCCCGTCGGCGCCACCGGCTGCCGCATTATGGTGACCCTTATCCACGCTCTTAGAAATCGGGGCGGCACCCTGGGTTTGGCAACACTTTGCGGTGGCGGCGGGGCTTCCATGGCGTGCGCCCTGGAGTTAATATGATCACTGGTTAGATTAGTGGTGAATCTGATATTTTCTGCCACTTGAAAAACGAACCAAACGGAGGCGCAATGGTCGACATAAAAAAAATACTGGTTCCGGTGGATGGATCCGATCACTCGGTGAATGCGGCAAAATATGCCGCAGAACTGGCCCGTATGTCCGGGGCGGAGATTTTTTTAACCCATTGTCACAAACCGTTTCCATCGATCCTTGGAGAACCCTATTTCCAAAAGGCCGTCAATAAGATCATGAAAGAGGCTGATCAACTGCTTGACCCCTTCCGAAAACTATTTGATGAAAAGGGTGTCCCTTATGTTGAGCGCATTATGGAAGGCCCGCCCCGGGAGGCCGTTCCAAATGTGGCCAGTCATGAAAAATGCGATCTGATTGTCATCGGATCCAGAGGATTGAGCGACCTGGAAGGGCTTTTTTTAGGGAGCGTGACACACCGGGTGCTCAGAGTCGCCCCCTGCCCGGTCATGGTGATCCGGTAATAGAACAATGCCGGTATTGCTTTTATCCTCAAAATCCCATGACTTCCGACCCCGATGTTGATACACAAGTATATTAGGTTTCAAGGTATACCCGCCTATGGCGGCGCCGGAGACGACCAGGGATTCAAGGGGTCGAGTGAAAGGCTAAAAGATTTAATACAAGGATTAAATATCAAGCACTTGAAATTTTGGCCCCAGTTATACTTACGAGTGAGGTGAAGCTATCCATGGAAGCTGAAAAGAACCACGAAGAAAATGGTGAAAATCCGCAAGCCGACACAGACGACGGTGAGGTAACGGAAGCAGCTCCGAATGATATGCCGTTGAGCGACGAGGAATGGGCGCGCCGGGTGCTCTGCAGCGATGAGAGCTGTATCGGCGTCATCGGTCCGGATGGCCGATGTAAAGAGTGTGGCAAGCCCTACGAGGGAGAATTGCCGGATGTAGAGGTGCCGACCCCGGAAACCGAAGATGTGTCCCAATCGGAGCCGGAACCCGAAGAAGCTACCAGCGTGGATCCTGAAGTAACAGATGATGATGACTGGAGCCGGCGGAAGCTATGCAGTGATGGCAATTGCATCGGGGTCATCGGCCCGGACAGCAAGTGTAAGGAGTGTGGGAAACCGTACACCGGGGCTCCGGATTGAACGCCTTCACGTGACGTCTGAATTTGTGAAACTTAAAAGAGAAAAGGCAATGCCCTAAGAGGCATTGCCTTTTTTGTTAAATGTGAAATCTTTTCAGTGTAACAAGTCCCGTTGGAAATTCCGGATAGAGGCTGTTCAGTAGTTTTATTGTAGCAGGTACCGGTCGAGCTTCAGCTTACTGAAAAGATTTCACGAACCTTAAGTTAGCCTTGAACATCAATGCCAAGGTCACAGCCAAGGGCGGGATCTGGAGTTTTACATTCCTGATTTTTATTACGTGTGTCCGCATGCCCCTCTTCTCTTTCCTCATCGGTCTCAAAATAATCTTGTGTATCTGCCATGGTATCACCTCATAATTAGTTAAGCGGTTATTTATGTTATTCATGGAGATTGGTCTCCAGAATTAACCCTGTCCATCGATTCCCAGATTGCAACCCAGAGCGGGATCCGGATTGTCACATTCAAAGTTCCGGCTTCGGGTATCTACGTGTCCTTCTTCTCTTTCTACGTCGGTTTCAATGTAGTTGTGATTTTCGGCCATGATGCACCTCCATATATGTTTTATGTGATTTGGTTTGTTTCTCTGATGCGAAAAAATATAGGTGCGTCCACTTTTTTTTCAATACGAGACAGATAACTGTCTAATGATAGTTAAATACTATTATTAAGAAATTGATTAAATCTTCCCATGGGTTGACCTTTTTGGCCCGTCCATCCTTTGTCTATTCCCGTTATAAAGAGATACAATGGGATGCTCAAAGGGCTTTTCTTCGGTTCTGAGGTGCCGTCGCCGCAAAGGGTTTTATATTGTTTTTCTGAGCATTATCCGATATATGGCCAAGATCGACAAGCTGCGCGGCAAACCGTTTACCAGTGGAGGCTATGATGATCGTTGGCGTGCTCAAAGAAATCAAAGCAGAAGAGAACAGGGTGTCCATGACGCCGTCCGGCGTCGAGGTCATGATCGAAAACGGGCACAAGGTGCTGGTTGAAAAAAATGCGGGAAAAGGGAGCGGCTATACGGACAGAACGTATGAAAAATCGGGTGCGGAAATTGTCGATACCCCAGAAGAAATATTCAAACGGGCCAAAATGGTAATGCACGTTAAAGAACCACTGCCGTCGGAATACGATTTGATTCGGAAAGAGCAGATCGTGTTCACCTACCTTCACTTGGCGGCGGCAGAAGAACTCACCCGGGTTCTCATGAAAAGTGGCTCCATCTGCATTGCCTATGAAACCATCCAGAAGGAAGACGGAACGCTTCCGCTGCTGACTCCCATGAGCGCGCCGGCCGAATGGCGATCCAGCAGGGCGCCAAATACCTTGAAATGGCCCAGGGTGGCCATGGGGTGCTTCTCGGCGGTGTGGTCGGTACCCATGCCGCAAAAATGGCCTGCGGTTTAGGCGCCAAGGTGTATCTGCTGGACAACAACCTGGAGCGGCTCCGGTATCTGGACGATGTCATGCCAAGCAATTGTTTCCTGCTCATGTCGACTCCCCGGACGATTCGTCGGCTGATCAAAGAAGCTGATGTGGTCGTGGGTGCGGTATTGATTCCCGGCGCTAAAGCTCCGAAACTGGTCCCGCGGGAGATGCTCAGGACCATGAAAAAGGGAGCCGTGCTGGTCGATGTGGCCATCGATCAGGGAGGCTGTATAGAAACCTGCGAACCGACTACCCATGGGGATCCGACCTATGTGGTGGATGGCGTGATCCATTACTGTGTCGCCAACATGCCGGGGGCGGTTCCGAAAACCTCGACCCAGGCACTGACCAATGCCACGTTGCCATATGCTGTCGAAATCGCCAACAAGGGATGGAAAAAGGCCTGCAAAGATAATATGGAAATCCGCCTCGGTGCCAATGTGGTCAAAGGAAAGATCACCTATAAGGGGGTCGCCGAAGCGTTCGGACTGAACGGTACTGAAGTAACATTACCCGGTAACTATTCTTCTGACATCTCCCAATGGAACCTACGATCTGGGCAGAAATCGATCTCGACGCCATTGTCAACAACGTTCGGGAGTTGCGCCGGGCAACCCGTACCGGAGCCCGAGTCATGGCGATGGTCAAGGCCAACGCTTACGGCCATGGTACGGAAGCCGTCGCACGTACCGCGCTGGAAAACGGCGCCGATTGTCTCGGGGTCTCACGCATCAGAGAAGCGATCGATCTTCGGGACGCCGGCTTTAAAGTCCCGATTCTCATCTTCGGTCGCACCCCACCTTCTCTGGCCCTCCAGGTCGCAGCCCATGACCTGACCGCCACGTTATACGACCTGCCCACGGCGAAAGCCTATTCGGAATCGGCCGAATCCAGGGGTGAGACGATTCGGGTCCACCTGAAAGTGGACATCGGTATGGGACGACTGGGCATCTTGCCGGACTCCCGTCGACCGAAGAACGGGCGGCCGGCGGCGATCGCAGAAGTGATGCAAATCTCCCGACTGCCCGGGCTTAACGTTGAAGGAATTTATACCCACTTTGCAACAGCGGACAGTGCCGACAAAACCTATGCCCATTATCAGCTTGAGGAGTTCAGATCGTTTTTGGTGGAGCTTGAACAGGCTGGACTGAAATTTCAGATTCGTCATGCGGCCAACAGCGCAGCCATTATCGAACTTCCGGAATCGCATTTTGATTTGGTGCGCCCCGGCATCTCCATGTATGGTCTGCCACCGTCTTCCGAGGTCGATCTGTCCAATGTTAGATTGATACCGGCCATGACCTTGAAAGCACAAATCGTTCATGTAAAATCTGTCGATGCAGGATTCAAGGTCAGCTATGGATCTACATGGGAAGCGCCAAAACCGATTGTCATTGCAACGGTGCCCGTCGGCTATGCCGATGGTTTCAGCCGACTACTGTCCAACCGGGGAGAAATGCTGGTCCATGGATGCAAAGCACCGATAGTCGGACGTGTCTGTATGGATCAGACCATGCTGGACGTCGGCCACATTCCGGATGTCCAGGTGGGGGACGAAGTCGTCATCATCGGCCGACAAAAAGAGGCTGCCATTTTAGCCGATGATATCGCCGCGGAATTGGGTACTATCAATTATGAAGTGGTGTCCTCGATCATGGCCCGCGTCCCGCGCATCTACAAATAAAATTGCTGCGCAATTTTATGATATTTTTCTTCTTCATGCTGTTCGCGATGTTCGCTATGAATCCTGTGCGCCCTAGCTTTGCATATTAACAAGTCTATGCGCAGTGGAGCTCTCCGCGCCGACTCCGCCAAATTCCTCTCCCCGGGTGGGAAAGGCAAGGAGAGGGGGCAAGATTGAACTCTTCCTTTTTTTCCGAAAGTTTCTCAAAAACGTCATGGATTCAGTTCAGGGAAACTGCCGCAGATTAAAAAACAAATTTAAACGCGAGATTTAATCACTTATAGGAACGGGTGATGCGATGGAAAATTTCTTCGTGAGAGAGCTCTCCGAGACCCGCATCCTGGATTATACCGATGGCTTCAAAGAAAAAAAGGTGCCCATCGAAGTGCGCATCGACCGGTTCACCGGGAGGGTATCTCGAATTCTGCCGTTTAGATTGAAAGTCCCGGAACCCTCCCACCCTCTTCAACTCATTACAGAAGCCAAGAAAAATTGTCCGTTCTGTCCGGAACGCATTGAAACCAGGACCCCGATGTTTCCAGACGAGATTATCCCGGGCGGCCGTTTGCGCCATGGGAATTCAGTCGTGATTCCGAATGCGTTTCCTTATTGCAGTTTCTGTGGCGTAACCATTTTTGCCGCTGATCATTACATCCCTATGGACCGTATCACCACCGGCATCCTCACCCATGCTCTGGAGGCAAGCCTGAAATGGTTCGATGCGCTTTACGCGTATGATCCAGCCATTACCTACTACTCGATAAACTGGAACTACATGCCCACCGCCGGCGGAAGCCTGTTTCATCCCCATTTCCAAGTTGTGGCCTACCCGGAACCCACGACCTTCCAAAGGCTTCTCATAAACCAAAGCGCCGCCTATGAGAGAAAAAACGGCAATAGTTTTTGGACTGACCTGATCGGCTATGAGAAGGAGGCTGAGGATCGGTACATTTTTTCGGAAGGGGATGTAATATTTCTGACAAGTTTCAGTCCGGGCGGTATCTTTGGAGAGGTGCTGGCACTGTTCCGGAATGCCACATCCCTGGAAAACCTTGAAAACGGTATGTGGGCATCGTTTCTCAAAGGACTCGTCAGAATTCTACGCTGTTTCCACCGTCTGAATCTGGACAATCTGAACATGACTCTTCTGCTCAGCCGGTCCGGCGAGCCTGGCATGTGGGTTCAGGCCCGAATCATGCCCAGAATCATAATACCGCCGTGGGGCACCAGCGACGTCAATTATTTTGAAAAGGGCCACGACGAAAAGGTGGTCGTTTTCCCACCCGAGCAACTCGCCGCAGAAATACGGGTAATGCGTTGAGTCATCATCAGTGAAGTGACTCCAAAAACTCGTCAAAAACCATTTTATCGCTCCTTCTGCACAAAAATCGCCTTTCCGACAGGTGCACATTTTTTTGTGCATAGTGCACAAGAAAATGTGCAACCTTTTTTACCCACACCAACCTAATCTACTGTAATCTCACACATTTTTTTTGGCGCGAGGTTTGCTTATTATATTTAAAAAAGCAGAGGCCAGCTCAACTGATCACTCGAAAGATAGCGCTTACAACCTATCTTTCGCCGTGACTCACTAAGCGGACAAGGGTGACTCAAATTGCCGGTAAAATACGACTATGACCCGAGGCTGAGCATTCTCCACGCACGTCCCTATGGGGAGCTGACTATCGACGATATTGTCAACTACTTCATCAAGGCGGAAAAGGATACTGAAATTGAGACCGGGATCATCGAAGTGGTTCATTTCGATAACGTGGAAAACTTCTCCTTTTCATCCGACGATGCGTTAACTATTCCAAGGCGATATGAAGATCTGAAAAAAAGAAAAAATGTCAGATGCACCATTTTTGTTGGCCGGGATGATATTCATTATGGAGTTGGTCGTATGCTTCAGAACCTATTTGAAGTCGATGATGTAAATTATAATGTTTTTGTTGTCCGGACGGAGGAGGAGGCGAGCGATCTGATTAAAAAACTTTTGGGATAGAAAGCTTCGACGTTAGATCGATACGGTCTGTTAGATAAAAATATGCACCCGGCCTATATAGGGGACCCGTGACACATGTCTTCATTGTAGGACCGGGTTTTATACGTTCGGTTTCGATATATTGATTTTTCAGGTTCAACCCTAGCCGCAAAAATTTTCCCCTGTAGGTGGATATATAATTAAAAATCACCAAAAACACGCTGGCGCGATAACAGGGGTATTAGCCCGCAAAAGCGTCACGAGAGAATCCTGCAAGTCATGTAGAATTGGGCTAACAGTTTGAAATTAGGGAGATTCATAGTATAATTGATTTGTCTCGATAGATTGCCCAAATGGGTTGAATAACTAAAATTTCCCATAAACACGCTATCGCACTAATATTAAGTTAGCTCTCGATTTTGGAAATGGATGCCCACAATTTATTAATAATTGCTATTTTCCTATTATTGATCGGATATCTATACTTCCACCTAAGGGCAAAAAGTGGGTTCCGATATTTAAAATCAAAATTTGGGAAAAGAATTGAACAAATATATGGATACCCCACAGTTGATAGATTCGTTGCTAACTATACCTCAAAATTAAAAACTTGGTTGGACGTCAAAGATTCAATTATTATTGATATTGATGGTAAATGTTTTCCTCTAATTTTCGGAGGCGTTGTATATCCAAATTATCATCACACCCAAAGAAGTGCTACAAATGCATACTACCTGATTGCAGATGAGGCCAATAAGTCTGTGATCGAGGGAATGCCTGACTTGTTTAAATTTGCGGAAACTGACGGAAACCATTCATTGTATTGGGCGATAGATATCAAAGGATTGATTGCATTTAAAAATAACAAGGACCGAAAGAGAGCTAACAAATCGCTGGAGGACGACGTGAACCGCTGACCCGTTTCACGCGTCTCATCTCAGACGTCTTAACCGCATATGAATGACGAGAAAGATCCCATACAAAGCGCTCTCTCAGTAGCCAACCTATTTTGGCCAGAATTTGTGGTGGTTGATGACCTCATATTCTTTTCTTGGGCCGCGCCAGATAGCGTTAACCTCGAACAGTGGCACGGTCGAACCGAGGTCGAGTCGTTCCTAAACCATACTCATGTTCTATATCTATTTGGTCACGGCGCGAGTCTTGATGAAAAACCTTGGTGGAATCAGAACCACCCTGATTTTCCGAAGGCATGTAAATTTGGGTCGGCTTGGGCGGAGGCTATCGCCACCAAATTGGCAAAGGATTTTCCAGAACGCCGGTTCTTCGTTTACTACACCGAACAGGACAATCCAATAGTTCGTTTCCACCAGGAGCACACTGGAGAAATCCCTTGGCTTAGAGTGGAGGATCGTCAGGAGGACATAGCGGCAGGATCTGTCATTATTTACCAGGTGTGCGGTTATAACAATTCACTGCAGCAAACGTGCCTGACTGTCACGCGCCTTACATAAACAACCCGAGCGCCAGCCCAACGGCTCGCAGCTGAGCTCAGACGTTGTGCTTCTGTGGTAGCCATGAATGACTCAAAGCAAAAAGAAATGAGTGTTTCCGGCCAGATAGTTTCTGGTGTCGTCAGCATAGTTGTTCTGGGTGGAATTTATTACTTCGGCACCAATTATGATTTACTCATCAGGCTTATCGTGGCAATAGTACTCTTTTCCCTGACCCTTTTTCTTACAATTACAAATTTTAAATCATTCGATACACCCAGAAGAGTATGTTGTGTCGGGCTTTCAATATCCACTTTAATTTTGTCAGGTTTATTTGCCTACAAGTATTACGTCGCGGATATCAGAATAACGGCTCTCCACATAGGTGTTATCATTATGCTGCCGTTTATCATCTGGAGGATATTAGAGAAAAGATCAAAAGAGGATGAAGTTTAACATAACAAATCCCAGCAGAAGACGCGCCTGAGCTCGGACGACATGTGTATAAGAAAATAAGGAATGAACTTGAAAGGTCTAATTCCATTCATATTATTATCTCTCCTCCTTGTTGAAGTCATCCTTCAGCTTTCATGGCTAAAATTTTATTTCAGAAAAGGTATCCCCATTTATAAAAAGAAATATCCATTCTTCGGCTCGTTAAAAGAACCCTTTGATCCTACATACCTGGAAAATCATTTTAAATCTGGACGTACATGCACGATATTTTTTCGGAAGTTCAACGAATTTGAATGCGGATTCAGGGAAAAGCTGTGGGAAATAAAATTATTCAATTATATCCCGGTAATGCGCGGAGTCATTCGGGGCGACGAAAATAGCCAATCATTTTATATAATTGGTTACTTGAATTGGTACATCCTCTTTTTCGTAGCTTATGTACTAATTTTATCGGTAATCGCGGACTGGCCAAGTTGGGCGCCACTCTTATTATTGGTTTTGGCAATGTATGTTGTCCAGTTCTACAGGTTCAATAGCATTGCGGAAGTTGCCTTTGAATGGCTAAAAAATAATAAATGATCATCAAGTCATTTGAGCGGACAGCGAGAAAGTCGACGGCGCTAACGTGGCATGCTTGCTTGCGCTGCCGCTCAATTCCAACATTGGTTTTTGAACAGAGGAGAATTGATTGGAAAATAGGCCCCGTAAACCCTGGCTTGCCGGGGTATTGACAATTTTCACGATAGGACTCGGGCATCTTTATTGTGGCGAGCTAAAAAAGGCCATCATTCTATTTGTTGGTGGACAAATAGTTTTAATATTGGCTTTTTCAGCCTGCCTTTTATATGCACCTTTAGGACAAATCATAGCTATAATTGTTGGAATCGCATATTTAATTGGCTGCATTGTGGATTCTGTAAAAAGTGCAAAACCATATAAGCACTCGTATGCGATGAAAAAATATAATAAGTGGTACATTTACATCCTCTTTTGGGTTGTCGCGTCTTTTATTATCCAAACACTTGTTGGAACAGGGGTAAAAACCAATATAGCCCAGGCGTACAAAATACCATCAGGCGTTATGCTCCAGACTCTCCAGATTGGCGACCATATAATCGCAAACAAATTTACATACAAAATATCTAGACCAGAAAGGGGCGACATTGTCATTTTCCCTTTTCCAGAAAATCCGTCAAAAGATTTTATTAAACGCGTAATCGGTTTGGGAGGTGAAACTTTAGAAATCATTAATAAAAAGATCCTCATTGACGACACCACACTAAATGAACCTTATGTGACACATCGTGATATGAGGATTATTCCCAAAGAGTTGCAGCCAAGAGACAACTTTGGCCCCATCAAGATCCCATCTGACTCTTTGTTCGTCATGGGCGATAATAGAGACCACAGCTATGATAGTAGGTTTTGGGGTGTTGTAAAAAGCTCCTCGATTAAGGGGAAAGCTATTAACATTTATTGGTCATGGGATAAGGAAAATGTTGCAGTCCGCTGGGACAGAATAGGCAAACGTATCAAGTAAGAAATCACCGTAACGATCGTCACGGGACCGCTCGTACCTCGCGGTCTATGACCGAAGACGTTATGCATTCGCAAAGCCGTACAAACCAAGGAGTATAGAGATGATCAAATTAGTTATGTGTTTATGCCGTCGCCAAGACATAACTCGTGAACAGTTCCAAGACTATTGGATGAATCAACACGGACCTTTCTTTATGAAGAATGCCGGCGACATGAGGGCAAAGAAATATGTTCAATCTCATACTGTCGATACCCCTTTGAATGAGGGGATGAGAACTTCGAGAGGTATGCTACCTGAATATGATGGCGTGGCAGAGGTGTGGTTTGAGTCAGAAGAAGACCTGATGGAGGCAATGAATTCACCGGAAGGACAAAGATTAAGCGCTGCGTTACTGGAGGATGAAGAGAATTTTATCGACCACTCGAAGTCCTCGGCATTCATTGTTAAAGAGCACGAGTTCTAAGTGGTTACCCAGGCGTTTTACCGGACGCCCTAACGGCGCTTCGTTATGCAACAAACAGGAGCCAGAGACTTGAACAATAAATCGGAACGAAACAAAATAATAAATGACCAGGTTAAAGACTCAGACTTGGCCGGAATTTAGGAGACCATTATGCCAAGAACAATAATGTTGCCGCTTCTGATTGCAGTATTATTTGTGCTATTTCCCTTTTTATCGTTTGCCGCGGAATCTGATTGGGAAGCATTTGTATAGGTAAAGGACAAATATTATGACCTCGACAAACAGCCATTCAATGAAATTTCATGTGCCATCGACGTTCCTTTAATTAGAAATGTTATTAAGCAGATGAACGATCAGTTGGCTCCAGTAAAGGAAAACGTAGAAATTAAAGAGGACTTATCAAGGTTCCGATTGACATTTCGCCCGGAAACCGGTCTGCATTACTCAGACCCTGAATTTGACGTCCATGTAAAAAGTATGGAAGGCGTTGCTGACCCGGAGAGAGCCAAAGAGGGAATACGCATGATGAAAATGGGATTCAAACAACAGGTGGTCGGGGTAAAAAATATCATCAATGGGCTTTTCGACGACTTTCAATACCCTAAAAAAAATAAGTATAACGACTTGTCTGTAACTAAAGGAAAGGATTCGGTGACGGTTGAATATACGCGCGAAAACAGAAAAAGTATTGAAAAGTATTCCGGGACCACTCTTGAAATAGTCCAAAGCGGGGACAATGACAAGATCGAGTCAAGTCAAAAATATATTCAGGTGGCTGGCGGCAAGCTGATATTTAAAGAAGGCACGGCGGCGATTCTCCAATCCACGGGAAGTATGGAAATAGATATTTCAGTAGACTATCAGGAGCTTGAAAGCATTATTTTCCCTAAACACATCAACACCCGTTTTCAACAGACCATACAATCGATTTCCCAATCCGGAAACATTGATGTCAATCTGGTCCAATGTACTCTAAAATAGAGCGTATCCTGCGGCTATCCTGAAATGAAACGAGAGAGGAGAGGCGTTTCTCTGAACCGCCGTGGCCTTGGATTGCGTTTCAGAGCGACGGCGGATCGACCATAGGGAAGTTGTATTGGGATAGTCTCAATTAGATCAGAAATGAAACACCATCGGTGCCAGAACAAGGGTAATGACAGCCACAATTGCCGTCATGACCATTCCGATCCTGGCAAAATCCCCGACCGTATACCCCCCGGGCCCCCAGGCCATGAGGTTGGTTTGATATCCGGTGGGGGTAATAAAGGCGCAAGAGGCTGAGATCATCAGAGTTACGGCAAACGGCATGAAGTTGACATCCAGTTGGGCTGCAGTGGACAGAGCAATGGGGAACATGAATGCTGCGGCCGCGTTGTTGGTGATGACATTGGTCATAAATGTACAGCCCAGAAAGATCACACCCAGGGCCAGATAAGGGTTATCACCTCCCATGGTTGTCAGAACCGTTGCAATCTGATCGG
>Ga0056119_1000022_pt1 | contig 40682 bp, 35 predicted proteins | sample WorMettaBAHAMAS1_FD_80076 | JGI IMG/M metagenome (GOLD analysis project Ga0056119, IMG submission 80076) | Marine gutless worms symbiont microbial communities from Max Planck institute for Marine Microbiology, Germany - Olavius tantulus BAHAMAS.1 ...
AATTTGGAAACGCCGACAAAGTTCGGCAACATTGGAACCATCAACTAAAGCAAATTTTATAAATTCGAACCTCAGAGACATTGTGGTACGCGCTTTCCATGGCATAGTCGTTCTCCCATGTGTAAACGATATGCCTGATGGTAGTGTTACCCATGTCTCCGAACAACTGTTACCTATCTCCCCAGTCTATACACCCTTCGGGGGTGTGGGGTCGATCGGGATGACATGGTGATCACCGTTGCCAATACCGCGGTCGCCACCGCTGCCGCCATCGTGCGCATCGGTGCCCGTCCGGTGTTTGTGGATGTCGATCCCGAGCGGCTCACCATGGATCCCGTCCATTTGGTGGCGGTCATTGATGCCCTGGCCCCTCAACGTCCAAAGGCCATAATTCCCGTTCACCTTTACGGCCAGCCGGCCGATATGCCGGCCATTGTTTCCATTGCAGCTGAGAACGGTATGGCGGTCGTGGAGGACTGTGCGCAAGCTCATGGGGCCCGCATTGACGGCCGCCGGGTCGGCAGCTGGGGGCAAGCCGGTTGTTTCAGCACCTACCCGACCAAGAACTTGGGGGGAGTGGGCGATGGCGGCATGATTACCACCCATAATGGACGCTTGGCCGAAAAGCTGAGGCGCATACGCGAATATGGATGGCATGAACGGTATATCAGCCGTACCCCCGGCACCAACAGCCGGCTCGATGAGCTCCAGGCCGCGGTGCTGCGTGTCAAATAGCCCCATCTGGATGCCGCCAACCAACGCCGCGCAGCGATAGGCCGGCGGTATCGACAACGGCTGGAGACGGTGCAGCTGCGATTGCCACCGGAGATAGATGACGCCCCGTCGGTGTACCACCAGTTTGTGCTTCGACTGACTGACCGCGACCGGATTCAGACCGATTTGAATGACCGGGGCGTGCGCACGCTGATTCACTATCCCGTCCCGATTCACCACCAACCGGCATACACCGCCACCGCGTGTTGTCCCCTGCCCCTGCCGGAGACCGAATCGGCAGCCAAGGAAATTCTGAGCCTGCCGATGTTCCCTGAACTGTCAAACCAGGATATCGACTGGGTGGCCGAGCATCTCATGGCTTGCCTCCATCGCCATACCGGTGGCTGATTTTGCGCATCATGTACCATTTTTGCACCTATTTTGACGCCACTACCTGCTTCGGGGGATGACGCTTTACCGTTCGTTACGAACCCATTGCAGGGATTTCACCCTGTATGTGCTTTGCCTGGATCAGGATACCCATGCCCTCCTGTCTGGGATGAACCGATCCGACCTGGTCCCGATTGACCTGAGGGACATCGAGACATGGGACCCCGCGCTGCAGACCGCCAAATCGAATCGGAGTCTCATCGAGTATTACTTTACCCTCAGCCCGATCCTACCCCTGTTCGTGCTGGAGACGTATGGGCCGATTGAGTTGATCACCTATGTGGACGCCGATATTTTCTTTTATGCCTCACCGGACCCGATCTTTGACGAACTCGGCAAGCGATCGATTCTGACCATTGAACACCGTTTCCCGGATCATTTGAAACACAGGGAAATCCTGGGACGATTTAACGTCCAATTTCTTTCATTCCGCAATGACGATCAGGGCATGGCATGCCTGAACCGGTGGCGAACCCAATGCCTGGAATGGTGCTATGATCGACCGGAAGGCGATAAATTCGCCGATCAGAAATACCTGGACACCTGGCCCGTCGAATATCGCCGATTGGTCGTGCTGCAGCATAAAGGCGCCGGGGTGGGGCCATGGAACTGGTCCACCTATCCCATGCGTCTGAATAACGGGCGCCTGACGGTGGCGGATGCGCCATTGATCTTCTATCACTTTCACGGTCTGAAAATTCTGAGCCGTCGCTTCATATCATTGGGCATGTACCGCTACGATCGAATGCCCGTGCGTTTGCGAAAGTGGCTGTACGGCGGCTATGTCCGTGAACTGCGCAACACGTCGCTCTGGCTCGACGCATGCGCCGATCGCGTCGTTGAAGCGGCCTACACCGACATCCGGGGCCGGCAGTCTCGGATCATGGCGCTGTTGGCGGCATTTGCCAGTCGGCAGCTGATGCGGGTATCCGGATGAATATCGTCTTTCTGTGCAAGCGTCGCCCCATGGCACGGGATTTAACCGAAAGGCCCTATGGCCGGTTCCATTATTTGCCCCGAGAACTGGCAGACCGGGGCCACCGCATCGTCAACGTGCTGTTGAGCTATAAATACGAAGCGGCGGTTCGACATGACCGGGACGGAATGACATGGATCTCCAAAAGTATTTTCCACGGTGGGCCGATGGGGTATTACCGGCTCGTCGACCGTGTCGTGCAACAGGAGGAGCCCGACTGGATCGGCGGTTTTTCCGACACCTTTTACGCCATCCTGGCCGTGCATTTCGGAAGAAAGTACGGGGTCCGCACCGTGGTCGATGCGTATGACAACTACGAAAGCTACATCCCGTGGTGCACACCGCTGCACGGCCTGTATCGCCGGGCATTGTCCCGGGCGACAGCGGTGACGGCGGCCGGCCCTGGGCTGGCCGCCTACATGGGACGCCATCGAAACGGGCGAAACGTGCACATCGTTCCCATGGCGGCGGATCCTGTCGGGTTCGCCGAGCAGAACCAGGCGGATTGCCGCCGTCGGCTCCGCCTCCCGCTGGATGCTAAGCTGGTGGGCTACTGCGGCTCGATCAATCGTAACCGGGGAATGGATGTTGCCTTTCGAGAATTGGAAACGTTGGTTCAGGGGAACCACCGAGTTCAGGTGGTCGCGTGCGGACGGGTTGAGAAAGGAATACAGCTACCGACCTTCGTGCGGCATATGGGCTATATCCCGGACGACCGGGTTCCGACATTCATCAACAGCGTCGATGTTCTGCTGGTACTGAGCCGGTTGAACCGGTTCGGCCGCTTCAGCTATCCGGTGAAACTCTACGAGGCCATGGCGTGCGGCATACCGGTGGTGGCAACCCGGACTCCGGGTACGGAATGGGCCCTGGGTCGACAGCCTGCCTTTCTCGCCGATCACGGCGATCCGATGGACCTTGAGCGAAAAATCAATGCCATGCTGGAACGTGGGCGGATCAACTACGGCACACTGACCAGTTGGCCGGCATCCGCCAGAAAATTCGAAAATGCGTTGGCGAGGGATCTGGATCCCGGCCAAAGCGATTGAAACCGCTATCCAGTGCCATTACGCCATTTCGGGAACCGGGTCATCTGGAGCCAAACGAATGGCGTAATCTACGATTATCCCGTGGTATCTTGGTTGATCAGGTCGTCTATCAAGTCACGATACCTGGCGGAGACCCGGGACCAGCTGAACCGGACAAGTACGTGCGTTCGGCCCCGGGTCCCCAACCGGTGCCGGCGCTCCGGGTCGTTTAGAAGATCGACAATAGCCCGGGCCAACTCGGTAGAACTCCCCCCGGGAACCACAGCACCGGTCTTTCCTTCTATAACAATGTCCCGCATAGCGGGAAGATCGGTTGTCACCACCGCGCAGGCACACCCAAGCGCCTCAACCAGAACCAACCCGAATCCCTCCTGGTCCCCTCCTGCAGCCACCACCGATGGTAATACAAACACCGCCGAAGACCGGTACAGAGAAGGAAGTTCGCTTTGGGGTATCGCTCCAAGGAACTGTACGGTGTCTTCAATTCCCATCCGCCCGCACGCCTTTAGAAGGGACTGTCTATCCGGTCCGTCTCCGGCGATGACCAGCTGTGCTCCGGGGTACTCGGAAAGAACCGCCGGCCAAGCCTCGATCAGAAACCGCACCCCTTTTTTTTCCACCAGCCTCCCCACGAACAACACCTATTTACATCCCGATCGCCCTCCTTGGGGGTAAACACCCGCTCCAGATCCGTACCCATCGGGAGTACATGCACCCGATCCGGGTCGGATCCCAAACGGATCAGCTCCTTTTTCATGGCCCGGCTGACCACCGTTATGGCATCCGAGCGTCTCGCCACAAATTTCTTTACGTTTTCCAGCCCCGTTCCCTTGAGACCGAATAGATCACCGCCGTGGGCCGTGCAGATCACCGGCAGATCGGCCCTGCAAATCGACTTGGCGATCAAGGCCACCAGTCCCTGGGGAATCAGCCAATGGGCGTGAATGAGATCGAAGCGGTGGCGTCGAAGCAGGCGACACAGGGCCAGGAGTTGGCCCAAGATTAAACACGGAACCGTGACCCAATAGGCCGGGCGGTGGCGTAGTCTTTGGAGAATCCCACCACCGGAGCCGTAGGCGAGACGCTCCCAGGGGGAGAAGAAATACCGGTACCGATGAACCCGCAGACCGGCGAAGTCTTCTTTAGCGGAACCTCCCGGATAATGGGGAGCTAAAACGGTGATTCGATACCCGACCAAAAGACGCCGGCTCAGTTCATAGACAAACGGGGGGTCTGTGTCATCTTTCCACCGGGGGAAAGTGGTGGTCAGTACGAGGACCCGTTTAGGTGTGCTCACGTCTCCCCTCTCGGCGCTCGAACCGCATCTGGGTAATCTGCTCGGAAATCAGGCCCATCATGAAAATCACCACGCTGGTAACAAAAAGCAACGCACTCATATTGGTAAATCGACCCTGGGTCACATAGGAGTGGATATATCGCACGAGGCCAAGAGCGAACATGAGGAAACTGACCGGCAAAAACACCCGCAAGGGGGAAAACAGCGTACAAATCCGGATGATGATCATAAAAAAACGGACTCCGTCTTGGACAAGACTGATGTTACTGCTGCCATTGGAACGATTGTGGATTTTGATATGCACATATTTGATGCTCAAACCGCTTCTCAGGACCCCCAGTGTCAGGGTGGTCGGATAGGAATAGGTGTTGGGCAGCAGGTGGATAAACTGGCGGGCGACGGCGGTTTTAACGGCACGAAAGCCGGAGGTGAGATCCTTGATAGAAAAATTGGCCACATAGGAGGCAAACCGGTTGTAGGCCATATTCCCGATGGCCCGTTGCAGCGAGGCCTGATCTCTAATGGACCGAGCACCAACCGCCATGTCGTACTCCGGCAGAAATCGTAACAACGCCGCAATGTCTTCCGGATCGTGCTGCCCGTCACCGTCCATGAGCACCAGAGTCTCTCCACCGGCTTTTCGGATGCCGGTTTTGACCGCGGCGCCATTGCCGATATTGTAGGGATGGCGATATACCGTGGCGCCGGCTGAGGCTGCGATTTGAGCGGTCCCATCGGTGGATCCATCATCCTCGACGATGACTTCGAAGTCCGGATACCGATTCCGAATACGGGAGACAATCTCCCCAATGTTCTGGGCCTCATTGTACGCTGGGATAACAACAGATACAGTCGGATCTTCCATATTCACCGTGTGCATACTGATGGCAGAGGACACTCGAACATCTTGTCCCCCACCCTGTATGAAGTGTGTTCCACAGCCATAGCGGCAACCCGGAGCCCTGTCCCGGTCTCCTACCCGGCGGGCCGGACGTTCCGGTGTTGCGCCGAGTCGAGCCCGGCACTCGGAAAAATAAGCGTATCGGCCCACTTCAGCTTTTGCAATCGAAACTGGACCGCGGTCACCAGGCATCCGATCCCGTATTTGATGCTCCGGGGCAGATTGATGGACGATGCATCGGCGAAGTACTTCGTCGGGCAGCTGACTTCGGCGATCGTGTAGCCGTACCATAGGATCTGTGCGAGCATCTGATTATCGAAGACAAAATCGTCCGAGTTCTTCGATAACGGAAGCGCTTCGAGCAGTTCACGAGAAAACGCCCGATATCCGGTGTGATATTCGGACAGTTTCGCACCGATAAGCAAATTCTCGAAAAGGGTTAACCCCCGGTTGGCCACATACTTCCACAGCGGCATCCCCCCTCTTAAGGCATAGCCCCCAAGAATCCGGGAACCGAGTACACAGTGGTACAGACCGTTTCCGATCATCGACGCCATCGCCGGTATTAATTTTGGCGTGTATTGGTAATCCGGATGGACCATAATGACGATATCGGCGCCGGCCTCCAAGGCCAGCCGATAGCCGCTCTTTTGATTGGCCCCGTACCCCATATTTTTTTTGTGGGGATACACCGTGGTGTTGGGAAGGGAATTGGCAATAGCCACGGTGTTGTCCTGGCTCCGGTCGTCAACCAAGATGACCTGATCCACGATCTCCTGGGCCATCACCTCGTTCCAGGTGATCTCCAGGGTCTTGGCCGCTTTGTATGCCGGCATCACGACAATAACCTTATTCTCCTTATACATTGCTCAAGCGGTTCCTTTCGCGCTGTGTGTCGCCTCCGGCGGATGCTTCCCCCCGATCCGCCAAATCGCGTAACCGTTCACATTATACACCAAATCCCATGTTTTCTGAATCCTTTCGAACAGTTGATGGATCTGGTCCGTTGAGAAATTGTCCCTTAGGTAACGTTGGAGCAGGTCCGTCTGGACCAGGAGGTGGGACACACCGATATCCTGGACCATCCGGGAAAAAGTTTCTGGATCGTTGGCAGCCCGAACCAGCCGGTGCAGCGTGGCTGCGCCAAACTGGGGTTCGTTCCGGTACGGACGCTCTAAATAATATCCCCGGCGACCGAGGAACATGGTAAATACGGTGGCGTCTGCCGGCAGATGTCGGTTTGCATAATCCACGGCATGATAGTGGGGTAACATCCGCTTCAGATACACCTCGCGCGGCTCCCGGCCGCTGACCACCGGTACCGGATCGATTTTCCTCACGTACCGGATGAGATAGACGACGTTCATCGATAATAGAAGAACGACCAAAAGGGAAACGGTATGGGCCGCATACCGGGCGACCCGCGTGCGCGGTGATGCCTGCATCCGGGAGACGAGATGGTGGATGCCGACGGCGGCGACAATGGACAGGCAGGGAATCACCGGAAGCAGGTAGCGTACCTGTTTTTCTGTCAGAAAATAGGCGAACACCATGAATATGCCGCTGAATACCAAAAGAAACAGGACGTCGCGCCTGAGCATTCGGCCCAAAAAAACAAACGGTATAAAAAGGATTAAAATTGGGTTCAACACCCCCTGGAAGTACCGGTAACTGTCGTCACTTCCCTGAAAGAACATCCTCAGGGGAATGAGCAAGGTCTCGATAAAACTTTCACCATAGAGGATTCGGCGCATTTGGAAAAAACCGATCTTGCTCGATTCCTCGACGGCCTGGGTTTGAACGGCCGCCGGTAAAGACTGCTGTTGTGCCACTTCGAATATCCGTTGAAACAGGGGATAAAACGGATTTCCGGTAAGTATGAAGTTCTTGATGTACCAGGGTGACGCAACGGCCGCGGTTAGCAGAATAAACAGAACTCCGAATCCCATGCCGGCGGTCTGGCGCTGGGTGTCTTGGACGTACACCAGGACCAGGAGCAGGCTAAGTGTCAGCCATGCGATCAGGGCGTTATATTTTGACCCGATGGCAAACCCCATGCAGACAGCGGAAAGGAGCAGCCAACCCAGTCGTTGGTAGTTGGAATCCCGCCAATTTAAAAAAGCGATGAGACTGCCGGTGGTAAAAAAGGTCATTCCCAAATCGATATAGGCCGATGTAGACAGCCGAACCACAATCGGTGTCGTTAAGAAGATCTCAGCGCCCAGCCCGCCCCAGAGGATGCCCAGGCGGTGTTTGAGATAGAAAAACAGGAGCAGACCGATGCCGATCCCGCATGTCATATGGATGAATTTCGGCAGGACATCGATGCCGGCATACAGCGCCGGCAGATAGATCAGGTTGATGGTCATGGGGTAGTAGGAGTAATCGGCCCATGGGGTTTCCACGAAGCCTCCCGACGAAAGCCAGATCTTGGGAACGGCCAGGTGGTGGATCAATGCGTCCCGGGACGTGGGCGGCGTGAGGTTCAACAAAATTTCAACCCCGAGAAATCCGATAATCAGCAGCCCCAACATCCCCGGGAGCCCTATGGACCGTATTCTGTGAATCATTCAACGTTACCCCATGCTCGAGAGCAATCGGCGGGCATCCACGTGAACCGGATTGATCTCGAGGGCACGATGAAAAGAATCCCGGGCGGCATCACGTTTGCCCGACTGCATTTGCAGGAATCCCATGAATACGTAAGCGTCCGCATAATTCGGATCGATACGGATAGCTACGGCAAGATGATGCATCGCCTCCCGGATGTTTTCCTGACGAAACATGGCGACGGCGTAGTTAAAGTGCGACACCGGCAGACGCGGATTGTAGCGGATCGCCTGGCGATAATGGAATGCCGCCGCTCCCATCTTGCCCATCTTTGACATGGCCGCCCCTAGGTTGCTGTGGGCCTTCCCGAATTCCGGTTTCAGATGAAGCGCTCGGCGTAAATAGGCCATCCCCTTCTCAAGGTCACCTTCCCCGGTGTAAATCGCCCCTAAATCACTCATAATAAACGGATTTTTTGGAGTTACCGTCAGGATATGGTGAAACAGGGTTTTGGTGTCACGCCAGTGACCGACTTGGCGTGCGGAGAGCACGCCGAGAACGATCAGCCCCAGAATGCCGCCGCTCCATAGGATCGCTTTCCCATGACGCCGGCCGGAAATTAGCTCCGGAAGCCCCCATGCCGCGATGATAAACAATCCTATGATCGGGACGTAACTGTACCGATCCGCCATTGCCTGACTTCCCACCTGAACCAGGCCGATGACCGGAACGAGCATTCCCAGATAGCCGAACCAGCCCACAAACAGATAGGGCCGTTTCTGGGCATATCGTATTGCCAGATAACTGATGCCGACCAGGGATAGGAGGGAGCCGAAAACCTCCCCAGGACCGATGCCATATTCGGGGTGGGGATAATAGGCGGCCAGCTCCCGGGGCCATAGGGTTTTCAGGGGATACCACAGATACGCCACGATGGCGTTAAAGATCCGCACATCCAGCGGAAAGGCATCCATTGTTTTTACGGCACCGGCATGCTTCTGGGCCAAGACGGTCATCACCGAGGACAGGGCCGATATGCAAAAAAAAGGAATCTTTTCGATGACCAAGCCGGTCCACTGGCGAATCGTGTGCCCTGTCCGCTGGACCCGGTGATGGACCCGCTCCAAGGGCCAATAATCGAATAACAACAGCAGAAACGGCAGGGTGACCATCATCGGCTTTGCCAAGATGGACAGGGCGAAGCAAACGAGGGATAAAATATAGAAGATGCCGCGTTTCTGGCGCGTATAGGGAATGTAAAAATGGATGGCCAGGAATCCGAAACAGGTGCTCAGCAAGTCCTTTCGCTCGCTGATCCACGCCACAGACTCCACGTGAAGGGGATGCAGGGCAAACAGGGCCGCTACAAATGCGCTTTTCCACAGGGCGCCGGTCATCCGATACACCAGCCAGAGGAGAAGCACCGAATTGACCATATGAATCAGAACGTTGGTTTGGTGATGCGCATCGGCGTTGAGGCCGAATAACTGGCAATCGGCCATGTGGGACAACCACGTCAACGGATGCCAATTGGCCATTTGGGATGTGGTAAACGCCCAGCGAATATTTTGCCACGTTAATCCATGGGGCACGCGCACATTGCGGGAGACATAGCCATCGTCATCAAAATCTAAAAATTCAAAATCCTTCACCGGCCGATAGACCAGCAAAATAGCCACCACCAACACCAGCGTGAGGCATAACAGGAGGGTTCGGTGCCGTGAGATGCCCGGCCCCCAACGGGACGGATACCTCCCTTGGATCCGGATTGCGGGTTCCGGTGCCGGGTCGGATCGTTGATCCGTTCTCACGCTATCCGACCTCGTTGATTTTAAATAGTTCATAGGTTCCATTATCGGTTTTACCGGAGATGACTCATGGTCTGGTTCCCCGGATCCGGTTTAAATTCATCCGGGCCTTGGTATGAAATGGATCGAACTCGAGTGCTTTAAGATAGTAGATCCCGGCCTTTTCACGGAGTCCCCGGGATTCAAGAATCGACCCCATCAGGTTGTATACCTCTGCATAGCCCGGACTCAAGCGCACGGCTTCGGCAAGCTCGGCGATTGCCGCATCCGATTGCCCCATGGCAAACAACAACCTGCCGTAATTGTACCGGTATACCGCCGCATTCGGATTTAACGAGATTGCCGTCTCATGGGATCGTTTGGCCTCTTTTTGATTTCCAAATCCCGCTTGCAACGCACCCAGGTTGTTCCAGGCCTCGTCGTTTGCCGGATTTATCTGGACAGCCCGTTGAAAGTGCGCCATCGCGGCGCGGGTGTCGCCATCGGCCTCCAGCGCAGCCCCCAGATTGGTATGGGCCAAATCATTCTCTGAATCCACATATAGGGCGCGACGAAAGAGGCTTTCGCTATCCTTCCAGAAGCCCGCCTGCAGGTGCGTCTTGGCACCCAGGACCAAGAGAAGGGCAGCGGCCGCCATCCACAGCCAGCGCCGGTTCCATTTTCGCTGCCGTGCCATCTCCGCAATGCCCCATGCGATGAGGATGTAGAGCCCGATCATCGGAATGTACGCGTACCGATCGGCCCGAGCCTGCAGCCCCACCTGAACCAAACCGATGACCGGCACCAGGGTTCCCAGATACCAAAACCATCCTACCGGTATAAATGGATAACGGGATGCCACCCGGACGGATCCATAGCTGATGCCTGCAATCAAAAGCGCAGCGCCCGCCGCGGCGGGGATGCTGATCTGGTAAACCGGATGGGTGTAGAACACAGTGAGCCCCGCCGGCCACAACATCTTTTTAATATACCAGATGTAGGAAAGCGCCGCATTGGCCAGACGGGTCGCCATGGGGATTGCCGCCATGGACAGCACCGCGTCTTTCTCCGCTTGGGCCATGAGGGTGGTCCAGCAAAAAAAACCTGCCAGGATGAAAAAGGGTGTTTTTTCGAGGATCAGCTCCCCGATGCGGCGTGGGGAAAATCTGTGTCCGCCATCAGAACCCGTCCATCGTTGGAGAGGCCAGTAGTCCAGCAGCAGAAACAGAAACGGCCAGGTCACCAGCATGGGTTTTGCCATGAGCCCAAGGAGCAGGCATCCAATGGTGGCCCCGTAGGCCGCCCGGCTTCGACGCCTCACATACATGCCATAACACCCGATGGCCAGAACCCCCCAGAATGTACTCAGCACGTCCTTTCGCTCGGATATCCAGGCGACGGATTCCACGTGAAGGGGATGCAGGGCAAATAGGCCGGCCGCTACCGCACTGGGCCACAGGGCACCGGTAAATCGAAACAAAACAAAAAAGAGCAGGAGCATATTTGCCCAATGAAGCAACAGATTGGTTAGATGATACCCTCCGGGCGTCGGACCGTAAATTTCTGTGTCAAGCATGAGAGACAACCATGTCAAGGGATGCCAGTTCGCCGCTTCCCGGGTGGTGAACGCCCAGCTGATGCCCTCCAGGCTCAGGCCGGAGCGAACCATTGAATTTTGAATCACGTAATTCGGGTCATCCAGGTTGACGAATTCAAAATGGCGCGTTTGTCCATAGCAAACCAGGATGGCTGCCGTAAGGATCAGGGCAATCATGACGGCCATGCGTTCCGGTCTCATATTTTCCATCAAGGGTGTGTTCACCGTCGAATTCGCCATTCTCCCATACCTCTTGCACGGCATCTGCAGGCCGTCACCAAGGCCCGTCAGGAATGATTTGGGCCACGTTCCCAATCGTATCAATCGTTCCCAGAATACCGTTTTCCAAAGACGATGGAAAGTGCCCGCGCAAGCAATAGAGCTCCCGTTGCGATCAGGATCAGTAAATTAACGATATTCGCTTTCCGTTGCATGGGAGACATCTGAAACGGAAACGGTGTGTATTGCAGAAAGGCATTGGCCACTTCACGTTGCCCAACGGAAAAATGATCTCCCGGTCGGCACTGGTTGGCGTCCGGCCACAGATAGCAGGCTGGATTTTTCAGATTCACGGCGTCGCCGATTTGAGTAAGGGCCGGCCCAGGCCGCATGGGAGCGATGGGCAGATGTTCCAGCCGATATCCGAACATCGGCTCGTAACACAGCAAGGAAGACAGCCGATGGATGAACAGATCGTTTTGGATCACGTACCCATGTGCGTCGAGCAGCACGCCGATGCGTTCTATGCCCGGCTTCATGTCGCCGTCGGAGATCCGGTGCCACGCGCTCACCATGGGCACTGGGTTGTACGGCTGCCGATGGTAATACTCCCGGTCCGTCATCAGGTTGATTCCAAGTATCGCCAGAAGTCCGATGGCCGCCCAAAGGGGCGAACGGCTGCGGAAATATGGGGTGCGATCAAAGATCACGCCCGTGGCCACAGCCACGATGGGAATGTACAGCATGTACCAGCGGATCATGGAACTGGCACTTTTAACCAGTGGAATGGTTTTCAGAACCCGGTTCCATTCCGGATGAAACGTGTTGACGGCAACTTGCGTCATTAAAATCAGAATCAATCCCATCGCTGGAGCCAGGGTTCCTGAAGTGACGTTCGGCCGCCACCCATTGGCACGGGCGTTGACGATCAGCCACCACAGCCCCACCGCCAAAACGACCAGAGGCACCGGCGTTAGGGAATACTCCCACTCGTGTCGCGCCAATGCCCATTCGACGTTGCTGAGCACCGTGATGCGATCCGTGTCCCAGGCCGGGCTGACAAACACGGAGCGGACTGCGAGAAGACATGCGTCGAAAATCCCTCCGGCGCCGGGAAGTTTGTACCCACTGCGCGAAAAGTGGGACAGAAGCGCCGACACCGCTGTCAGCTTCGATATCGACAGAGCGATACCGGTCAGTCCGGAAAGGGAGAGGCGGATCCAGAAGCGGGATGCCCAGCGGAAACAAATGGTGTGCAGGAGTCCAATTCCGACGAGGGCGAGAATTCCAGGCACGATCATGGGACCGAAGCCGGAGTGAACCATGTAGGCAAACATCAGGCCGACCAGTAGAACGTCCGTCGCAGCCTGCAGGTGTCCGATCCTCCCGGGTAAGGCCCGCTCTCTCATCAATAGGGCGGCCATTGCCGGAATCAGCATGAACGCCGCATGCCCCAGATGTCCGATGATCATGCGATGGGTGTAATACCCATTGAAAAGAAACAGGCCCGCTGTCACCAGCGCGGCATAACGTGAAGTTCGGAACGGGCCTCTCATCAGCAGATAGGTTCCGCAAAATCCAACGGCGGCGAAAACCGCCCAATGAACTCGAACCGCCGTCAGCGGATCGAACCAGAGGACCAGCAGCCCCGGCAAGGCATAATACGTGCTCTGTATGTTGGGATAGCTGACCCAACCGCCGCAAAACGACGGGGTAAACCAGGGTACTTCAAATAAACCGTTGGTGTGATACCAGATGAATCCGTCGACCATGAAGGGCAGAAAATAGGCATAATCATGACCCAGGGCGCCTTGTCGGTTCGGAAAGAAGCCGACGAACAGCAGCAGGTAGGCGCTTAAGAAGACGCCGGCAGCCACGAGCAATCGGGGTCTTTCCCAATGGTGGGCGGATGGAGTCATCGGCGAGTTCATCGGTTATGTTTCGCCCCCCCATGGAAAAAGCGGAACGCATACAACCGTTCCAGATGACATAAATAGAGCAGCTGTTGTTTGAGGGATAGTTTGCTCCGCCCGTGTCTACGCGTGCGGAACTGTATCGGAATCTCGACCAGGTGCTGGGGACGGCCCTTAACAATCAGTTCCAATGCGATCTTGTACCCGATGGGGTTCAGCGGAGCGGCACGCTCCCACAGGGCTCTTGGAATGGCAAAAAAACCAGACATGGGATCGCTGATGGTGACGAGGGGACGTGCCAGAAGCGACGCCGTTTTCGAGTTGAGCAGGCGGTATAAGGTCCATCGGTCGTCCGTGCCGCCTCCCGGCATGTACCGGGACCCAATGACGAAATCGGCGCCGCGTCGGATGTGCCGGTAAAACTCGGGAATGGCCGTCGGTGGATGGGACAGATCCGCATCCATCGTAACGAACACCGATCCCTTGGCCAGGACATAGCCATGAAGAACGGCGCTGGCGAGCCCCCGCTCTCGGGCGCGAATCGCCAACCGGATGGGATATCCCTTCCGTTGCAGTCGATGACAGATGGTATCGGTGCCATCCCGGCTGTTGTCATCGACAATGATGATCTCCCATGCCGGGACCACTCCGGCAAGGGACACCGCCACCTGGGAAACGAGCGATTCAATATTCTGTGCTTCCAGCAAGGTTGGGACGACGATCGAGATCGCCGGTGGGGTCTCACGGTCCATCATTGCGCCCGCTTTCGACGACGACCGGCGGATCATCCCCGTTGTCGGGGGGGACCATGGCGCTGGTTTGCAGTTGCGCGAGCATTTCATTCGCTTTTTCCCTTTTGGGCCAATTCGCCGAGGCCAAGGACAGCGCCATTTTAAAATCTACAATGGCGTCATCCGGTCGATTTTCAAGCATGTTCAAAACGCCCCTGCTGGCATGGGCTTCCGGAGATTTGCCATTGAGTTCGATGGCGCGGTCAAAGTCTCTGCGGGCTTCGACCCATTTTCCTTCCAGCTGAAGGATATTTCCGCGGTTATTATACGCCTTGCTGCTGGCGGGGTTCAGCCGAATCAGCTCGGTATAGTCTGCTTTGGCGAGTTGTTTTTCTCCCAACGCATCCAATATAAGCCCACGATTCCAATACGCGACAGAGTTCCTCGGATCCACTCGGATCGTATGACTCCATAGCGTCAGTTTATTTCGCCATATCCGGTTCTGATACACGCTGGTAATGGAGAGCACGGCGATCACGGCGCATAGCACCAGCGTCTGCAGGAGCTTCCGCCCCTGACCGGCAGGGTCGGCGGCAATGGCGGCGGACCAGCGGTACACCCCGCCGGCCAACAGTACCGCGAATGGCAGGCACGACAGATAGCTGTAACGATCGGCGGTGATTTGCGGGCCGCTCTGGACGATGCCGAGCTGGAGGGATACGATAACCCCATAGGCCATCCATGCGGCGAGTGCCCATGGCCACCGCCTTGCCTTTGCGAGCAGAACCAGGGTCACCAGAATCACGACGACGCCGCTGACGATAAACGGCCAGGTGAGAAACGAGTTTGTATGTTTGAAGAGGTAGAGCGGTGACAGGTGAACGGGGAGCACGGTTTTCAGGGGATAGAACGCGAGGCCGTAAAAGGATTGAAGGATTCGGTTGACGACGCCGTGCTCAGCCAATGGCTGCATAGACGCCATTTTGGCCATGATCGCCAGCACCGCTGCCGACGCGGCCATAAGGACATAGGGTATCTTTTCGGTGATCAGCTTCAGGACAGCGCCGCGGTTCATCGGCCGGGTGAAGCGTCCCAACGGATACCAGTCCAGAATCAAGAGGACGACCGGGAGGGTGATACCCCAGGCTCGAGACAATAGGGAAAGACCGAAACATACCAGCGAGAGGATATACCAGCGGTAGCGCACCGCTGGGACCTTCGCCTGAGCCCGGTTGATATAGGCCGTCAAACAGGTCATGTAGAAAAGGCCGCACACCAGATCACCCCGGGTTGACAGCCAGGCCACCGTCTCCACCCGCAAGGGATGGACCATAAAGAACATGGCACCGAATAATGCCCCCCAGGCAACGTGATCCGACGTCCGTTTTTCTCCGGCCCCGGCGGCTTCAAGGAGTTTAAGAATCAGCAGGTAGCATGCCAGCCCGTTGAACAGATGCAGGATCAGGTGGGTCAGATGAAATCCAAAGGGGTCGAGGGACCAGAGGACGTAATCCAGCCCAAAGGTGACCCAGCACAGGGGATGATAGTTGCCGTCATGAAACGTGGTAAACATCCACGCCAGATGGGATCCGGTGAAGCCCCTGAAGTGGGTGTTATCAACCAGGTTAAAGTCGTCATCCCAGACAAATGCGTTGTTCAGAGCGGGAAGAAACGTGATACCTCCGACCAATAGAAGCATGGCCATGGAAACGATGACCGATCGTTTCGCTATAATGGGTGGTCGCTGGGACATATCCGATTCTATCCCCAAATCGACGGGGCCTTGGTGGCCCGTCGCACAGACCGTCCATACCCCCCTTGAAGATCGGTGGAGAGAATTTTCAGCAGTTCCATGAAGGAGCGCACCGCGTCCAGCCCGATAATCACTTTCGAGTCGGACGAATTATACCAATCCACCGGCATCTCATGAATCCCGAATCCGAGCTTTTGGGCAAGAAAAATGATTTCGGCGTCATATCCCCATCGGTCGACTTTCGAAAGGCTGAATATCTCTTTGGCGGCAGTTGACGAAAATCCCTTCAGACCGCAGGTGATGTCGGTCACATGGAGCCTGAGAACAGCGCGAGCGATGGCCCGATAGACATGCCCCATGGTCTCCCGGGCCCATCCCTGCCGGACTTTCAGCCTTGCCCCGGCGATATACCGGGATCCGATCACCATAGAGCCCCGGTCTTGGAGTCTGTCCAGGCAAGACCCCACAAAGGGCATCGGCACGGCCAGATCCGCATCCATAAATACAATACGCGTTCCGACAGCTCCGAGCATGCCGGTTCTCACGGCAAACCCTTTCCCCCGGTTATGAGGATATCCGATGGTGCGTATTCGGGGCAACGTGGCTTCCAAGCCTTTTCCGATCCGGCCGGTCCCGTCGGTACTTCCGTCATCTACCAGCAGAATTTCGTAATCCATGTCGCACATCGCCAGATACTGGTCGACCACCCCCACGTTCTGTTCCAAACAGCGGGCTTCGTTAAACACCGGAATTACTATAGAAACCTTTCCCGAACCCATCGCAGGCTCCTCTCAAATTCTAGGCTGTCTCAAAGACGGGTGTTGGCATCAGCATTTGTTAAGCATATTCCATTCCATGATCATCAAAAACCAATCGAACGTTTCGTTCCGCTGCGGTGGCCTGGCAGACTCGACTACCGGCACATGATAGCGTCTTTCGGAGATGCGGCAAAGGCTATGTTTTTTGCAGCACCATTAGAAGCGACACACCAAACGGCAGCCGCAGATGGGACAGCAAAGCCATTTCGGCCTTAAACAGCACGGTGAGCAATTGGTTGATTCCGGCGGGAATGGAAATATAGAAGTCCGATTTCGGCGGGGCGCCCTGGCGAAGGGTGTCACGGATTTTGCGAATACATAGAATCGGTAAAAACAGCATCGTATTGAAATAGCTGATCAGGGCAACCGTGCAATTCAAACCCACCGTGAGCTGCTGCAAGCGACAGAGGGTATACCGCCGGCGGTGGTGGAGCGCTTCGTCGTGCATGCTCCAAAGCGCATCCAACGCCGGAACCGTAACCATCACCATGCCGCCGGGAGCACATATGCGTGTCATCTCACGGACCAGACGACGGTCATGTTCGATATGTTCGAGCACATCGAGGCAGGTGATGAACTGAAAACTGTTGTCTCGAAAGGGTAGAGACCGGTTGACGTCGCACCGGGCAATCCGATCGAAACCACGGTCCCGGCAGGCGGTCAGGGCCGTCTGGCTGGCGTCAACCCCGTAAGCCGCGCCATATCCGGTTAGCACATTGAGGACGCTGCCCGTGCCGCACCCGATGTCGATGGACTGAGGGTGTCCCTCTGCCGATGACACGGCATCGAGCAACCGCTCTAAGAGAAAGCGGCGGCCGACGAACCACCAGTAGGTGTCCTCGACATCCGCCATGATCGTGTATTCGTTGGTTTCCATTGCCGGGAACTTAAATAGGGGTTGAGCTCATCACGAAATAAATGTGTACAAACAAAAAAGGGGGAGATTGAAATCTCCCCCTTTTTTCTTCGCTAAATGTCTGTCATTATTACGGCCCAGTGAGATCGCCGTCGGAAATCAAGCTGAAGGTTCTCGCGCTGCTGGTGTGACTGAAGGTAGCGTTTGTGGCAATAACGCCGCTCGTGTCCCTGATGCTTCCGCCGCAAGCCACCTGGTCACCCGGAGAGTAGACATTACCGGCTTCAAACGAGACGGACGCGGCGCATGTCACCTGGGTTCCGGTGGTGGTGTCGGCAAAGTAGGCCATGCTCATGTTGAAAAAGTTCTTGCCGGCGGCGACGGCGGCCGAATCCTGGCCTCTGGTTCGGTAAGCCAGAAAGTTCGGAATGGCGATGGCCGCCAGAATGCCGATGATCGCAATAACGATCATGAGCTCGATCAGGGTGAAACCCTTTTCATTGGTGTGTCTCATTTTGCTCAGCATCTGAATCCCCCTTTGTTTGATGAACTGGTTATTGTAAGGGCTGTTTCAACGTTGTCGGCATAGTCTATGAGCAATACCCGTGCCAGAGGGCTGAAAAAAAAGATATATTATTCTAAACAACTGAAAACATATGATAAAAGTAGAGCACCCAATCTATTTTGGAATCGGTTGGGATGTGTAGAGGATCGCGGATGACAAATATTGTCACGTCCATGCCAAAATATGTCACCGAAATCCGGACGCGAATCGGACAACAGGTGGCCATCCCGCCCACGGCGTCTTCCGCCGGTCCCATCCTATACGTCCTCAGGTCGCCGGAAATGAGTGAATGGGTGAACGGATTATATAATAAGAAGCATTAGTCGTCGATGGCCAGCTTGGTATACCGGTGCCGGAAGGATCGATAGCTGATGCCCAGAAGCTCAGCGGCCGTATTTTTATTCCCGTTGCTCTCTTCGAGAGCATTTTTTTAGGTAGGCCCGCTCGATTTCAGCGAGAATTTCATCCAGAACAACCCCCTTGGCGACATCGTCAAGATCAAAACGCCGATCTTTCATCCCTTCGATCCATCGGTTCTTGTGGACCGACATGGCGAGACTGTCGGGCAGGAGGATATTGGTGTTGGACAGGGCGACACTCCGCTCGATGAGATTTTCGAGTTCGCGGATGTTCCCTGGAAAGTCGTATTTATTGAGCATGTCGATGGCATAAGAAGAGATTTTCGTGACCTGTTTCCCCATCTCGTTGGAGTATTTTTCCAGAAAATGCTGAGCCAGCGATTTCAGGTCGCCCTTCCTTTCCCTGAGCGGCGGGATTTTGATCTCAATCACGTTGAGACGATAAAACAGATCCTCCCGGAAATTCCCGGCGATCACTTCCTCTTCGAGCGTTTTGTTCGTGGCGGAAATAATACGGATGTCGACCTTGATGTCCTCTCCACTCCCGATCGGCTTAAACACCTTCTCCTGAACGGCCCGAAGCAGCTTGACCTGTATGGGAAAGCTCAAGTCCCCGATTTCATCAAGAAAAACAGTCCCCCGGTCTGCCAGCTCGAACAACCCTTTCTTGTCCTGGGTGGCACCGGTAAAGGCGCCCTTCTTGTGCCCGAAAAGCTCGCTTTCCATGAGGGTTTCCGGAATGCCGCCACAATTGATGGCCATGAGCGGGAATCCCCGGCGGTGGCTTTCGTCATGGATGGCCCGTGCCACCAGCTCCTTGCCGGTGCCGCTTTCACCGGTAATCAGGACACTGGTGCTGGTTTCGGACACCTGCCGAACCATGTTATATATGTGAAGCATTCTCGGACTGTTTCCAATGATTTTCCCGAAATGCAGATTCTTCCGCAGTTCCTCGTCGACAAACTTTTTTTCCTGGTCCAGGGTCTTGCGGGAGAGCGCGTCTGCAATGGTTCCCTTGATCTCATCGATATCAAAGGGTTTGGGGACAAAGTCGTAAGCCCCGATATTCATGGCGTCCACGGCGTTTTCGGTGGAGGCGTAGGCCGAAATCATGATGACCACCGTGTCCGGGCTTTTGGATTTGCAGTATTTCAACACCTCCAGCCCGGTGATATCTCCAAGGCGGATATCGCAAAGCATTAGATCCACCCTATTTTTTTTTAATCTCTCAAGAGCCTCTTGTCCGTTCTCGGCACAGATGACGGAGTACCCCTCGCGCCTGAGCATGTATTCAATGACTTCGCGCATGCTGAGTTCGTCGTCGACGACCAAAATTTGGGCTGATGCGTTGCTCATGGTGTATCGACTTCCCGATCAAACACGATGTTTCCATCCACCATCGTCATCACCGCCCATCCCCGGACGTCCCATCCATCAAAGGGGCAATTCCGGCTCAGGGACTGAAAGGCCTGAGAATCGATCCGATGGGCGGCATCCGGATCGATAATGGTAATGTCTGCCGGTTCGCCGGGGCTAAGGCCCCGCTCTATTCCGAGGATACGGGCCGGCCCCAGAGACATCCGTTCCGCAAGCTGGTGAATGGACAGCACCCCGCTCCGAACCAGCTCGAGGCTCAGCGGCAGGGAAGATTCCAGGCCGATGATCCCGTTGGCGGCCCGGTCGAACTCCACATCCTTTTCGACAGAACTGTGGGGTGCATGATCCGTTGCGATGGCATCGATGGTCCCATCGGCCAAGGCTTCCCGGATGATTTCCCTGTCCTGCCGGCTCCGAAGGGGTGGATTCATTTTCGCGTGGGTATCATATTCCCCCACATCCTCATCGGTCAGCGTAAAATAGTGGGGTGCGGTTTCAGCGGTCACACGCAGGCCCCGTTCTTTGGCCTGACGGATGGCCAGGATAGATTCCCGGGTACTGACATGGGCAATGTGAAGTTTTGCCCCGGTCAGGGCGCACAACGCGATATCCCGGGTTACCATCACACTTTCGGAACAGTTGGGGATGCCGCCGAGCCCGAGTCGGGTACTCACCTTCCCTTCGTTCATGACCCCGCTGCCGGTCAGGGACAGATCTTCGCTGTGGGCCATAACGGTCAGATCGAAGCCTTTCGCATATTCCAGGGCGCGGCGCATCAATTGGGCGTTCATCACCGGCATGCCATCATCGGTCACAGCAACGGCGCCCGCCGCCCGTAGCTCCCCGAATTCGGACATTTCCTGTCCCTGAAGGCCGCGGCTAATCGCTGCCGCCGGGTAGACCCGGGCCATTCCGGCATCTGCTGCCTTTTTGAGAATAAACTCGGTTACCCCGGCGTTGTCATTGACCGGATCCGTATTGGGCATGCAGCACACCGCTGTGATGCCGCCCCATGCGGCGGCGCGACACCCGCTGGCAATGGTCTCTTTGTATTCCTGCCCCGGTTCGCGAAGATGCACATGGGTGTCGATCAACCCCGGTAACACGAGGCGATCGGTGGCATCGACCGTGCGATCCACTTCGGGCCAATCCGGCACCGTTGATCCTGCCATGGGTCTAACATCACGAATGAGACCGTCTTCGATGAGAAGGTCGGACGCTACATCCGGCTGATCCGGATCAATGATCCGACCACCTTTAATCAAGATCCGCATGACGCTGCCCCCCCCGCCACCAGATACAACAGCGCCATTCGAACGGCAACCCCGTTGGTGACTTGATCGAGAATTATGGAAAACGGGCCGTCGGCCACGTCCGGGGATATCTCGACTCCCCGGTTCATGGGTCCGGGATGCATGATCAACACATCCTTTGTCGCCTTTTCCAGGCGTTGCATGTTCAAGCCGTAAAATCGTGCGTACTCCCGATCCGAAGGATACAGAAAACTTCGCTGGCGCTCCTTCTGGATACGAAGCATCATGATCACGTCCGCATCTGAGACGGCCTCGTCAATGTCATGGGTAACTTCTGCGCCGAGCACGTCAATACCCAAAGGAATCATGGTTGGGGGAGCCGCGACGACCACGGAAGCACCCATCTTGGTGAACCCAACAATATTCGACCGGGCGACTCGGCTATGGGCGATATCTCCGATGATGGCCAATCGGAGACCGGAGAGCCCGCCCTTAAATTCGCGCACGGTCATCATGTCCAACAGGGCCTGGGTCGGGTGGGCGTGCATACCGTCTCCCGCGTTGATCACCGACGCCTGGACCGTGCGGGCCAACATACGGGGCACCCCGGCCGAGGAATGGCGGATGATGATCACATCCGGATGCATGGATTCAAGATTTTTAGCGGTGTCGATCAGGGTTTCGCCCTTCACCAGACTGCTGGTGCTGGCTGAGATGGACAAGCTGTCGGCACTCAGCCGTTTGGCGGCGATGTCAAAGGACATCCGGGTCCGGGTGCTCGGCTCGTAAAAAAAGAGGATGACGGTTTTTCCGCGAAGGGTCGGCACCTTTTTAATGGGCCGCTCCGAGATCTCCTTCATGCCCACCGCTGTGTCGAGAATCATGGTGATTTCTTCGGCAGACAGGGAATCGATATCCAGGACATCCTTTTTTGAAAATGGCATGAATCACCTGCTAGGTTTCAACATCGATGGACCATCCGGAAGGATTTCGTCCGAATCGGACCCACGTTTAGAGCGTGGGCATTACTTGATCCGATTCCCGATCCGGCCCCAGCGCACACCGAAATCTTCTTTATCCCAGGACCAATAAATCATAAACGCCTTGCCTTTCACCGCCGCTAGATCGACATAGCCCCAGAACCGGCTGTCGTAACTGTGATCCCGGTTGTCTCCCAGGACAAAGTAACTGTTGTCAGGGACGGTTTGAGGGCCGAAATTATCCCGAGGCTGGAGCAATCCGGGAATCACGCGTGGATCGGTATGTATCCCGAAATCGTGATTCAGCGGTTCCCCGCTTATATAGACCTGTTTGCTTTCGATCTCAACCACATCTCCGGGAATTCCGATGACCCGCTTGATAAAATCCTTTCCCGGTTCCTCAGGGAATCTGAACACGATAATATCGCCCCGCCGAGGTGTTTTCACGGGGATGATGATTTTCTGGAGAAAAGGGAGTTTGACACCGTAGATGAATTTATTGACCAGAATATGGTCCCCGATCAGAAGCGTTTGTTTCATGGATCCCGAGGGGATTTTAAATGCCTGGACAATGAACGTTCGAATGAACAGTGCCAGCAATATAGCGATGAAAATCGCCTCGATGTTTTCACGGAGGCTGCTTTTCTTTTTTTTCTGGGGTTCTAGCTGATCGTTTTCCGCTGCTTCGTTCAAGATTGCCCTAAAATCCTTTCCAGATGATGCGTTTTAGGCCGCCATAATAGGCACGAATACCAGCCAAATTCTAAGCAGGATGTTGGTTGCCGCCCCTGCCATGATGTCATCCATCACCACACCGACACCGCCCCGGAAATACCGCTCGGCCTGCCGGATGGGAGGAGGTTTGATGATATCCAGAATGCGAAACATCAGAAACCCGGCCACCACCGTCGACACGGTAAACGGCAAGGCCAGAAGGGACACCAGCATTCCGGCGATCTCGTCGATAACGATGGCTCCGGGATCCTTGCGGCCGAGGGCGCTTTCCGCTTCATCGGCAGCCCACATGGCAACCAGTGTGAATCCAACAACGAACAGGGCCGCCGACATCCAAAACATCTTCGACAGCGCAAAACAGATTGGAATTCCAAGAAGAGAGCCGAACGTTCCTGACGCGATCGGTATCCGGCCGACATAACCTCCCGTGGCAAGTAGCATAACCAGGTGGCGCCGAAAATTCATGGACCGTCTCTATAGGTTAGGCCCCATTTTGTCAATCCGTATAAAATCGCTGCGCGATTTTATACTATAGATCTTATCCACTTAAGTAAGCAGGCGGTCTCTTCCGTCAGGTCGGACTGATCCGGCAGCCAGTCGTGTCATCGGATGGAACATTTTGATTTCAGCTCTGTCCTGCATCGTCTCCCGTTTAATCACAAAAGTTGCTGCTTTCGCCTCCAGACCGCTTATATCACGGCAGCCATTGTCTATCCTGCTGGAACTGCAAAGGATCCGTTTAAGCGAGGGTCTCACTTGAGCATGCTATTCGACACCCCTCACTCTCCGGTGCTTTTAAGAAGGGTCTCGTAGACCGTTCGCAAGGGGATTCCCTTCTCTCTTGCGATCTTTCGGCATACCTCAAATTCGGGGACAATACGTTCTGTGCCGTCCAGCTCGACAATGCGCTTGGCCTCAATCCGTCCATAAGGCGTTTGGATCATCACCGGTTCCCGCTTGAGGCATTTCCGTTGTACCCGGTAATGCCGGACACCGAGGGAGGTGGTTTCCGACAGGAGCCGGTCCAAAATCTTGTCTTTCAGCGCAAGAGGGCTCAAGACCTGTATAACGGTCCCCGGTCGGTTCTTTTTCATATAGACGGGTGTCCAGTACACATCCAGGGCCCCTGCTTCGAACAGAACCTCCATGAGGTATCCAATCCACTCCGGATTCATGTCGTCGACAGTGGTTTCCAGAACTTCGATGGCATCGGCTTCCGGCGCGAGGGACGTCCGGTGCCCCAGCACGATTCGGATAAGATTCGGACGATCTGCCAGCTCCCGCCGACCGGCTCCATAGCCGACTTTCTCAATCCGCATCCCCGGCATGCGCCCGATCGATTCCGCCAAGGCAGCCACGATGGCCGCACCCGTCGGTGTCACCAATTCAGCCTGAATATCGGTGCCATAGACGGTGATCCCTTGCAAGATATCCACGGTGGCCGGGGCCGGAAGGGGTAATCGTCCATGTTGCGAACTTACGAATCCGGATCCAAGGGGCAGGGGCGATGCGGCCAGATGATCAACACCCAGATGTTCCAGGCAGAACGCGGTGCCCACAATGTCCACGATGGAATCCATGGCGCCGACCTCATGGAAATGGACGTCCTCGATCCGGGATCCGTGAATTTTGGCCTCGGCTTCGGCCAGCGTCCCAAATACCGCCAGACTCCGCTGCCGCACCCGATCCGGGAGTTGGCTGGATTCGAGCATGTACCGAACATCGGAATAGGCGCGAGACGTCGCTTCATCCCGGATACTCACATGGAGACCGCACGCAGCGATCCCGCTTCGAAATACCGTCTCCGTCTCCAGGGAGAAGTTCTCAATGGGCAACCGGCCCAGCTCTTGACTGAGCCACTCCCGGGAGACACCTATATCCAACAGGGCACCCAGTGTCATGTCGCCGCTGATCCCGGAAAAACAATCCAAGTATGCAATCATGATCTCTCGTTGTTTGGTGTTTGGTTCATGGCCTTGATCGCGTGTGTCCGTCAGCCCGTTGGCCCGCCTGCCCGTTTGCCTGTCAGCCCGTTAGCCCGTTGGCCCGCCTGCCCGTTTGCCTGTCAGCCCGTTAGCCCGTTTGCCGGGTCGTAGCTCCGAAGGTGCGAAGACCGGTTGGCCCGTTGGCACGTTTGGCAGAGAATGTCATCTGCCGCCTTCTTGTGGTGAGCTTGCCGAATCTGTCGAATCCAGCGGGCGGCGTCATATGGTCATTTGTTCCGTTACGCGGAACGTCATTAATTGTTTGTATGATAAGTCATCATTTAATTTTTAACTTTTTAATCCTTATATCTTGGATCGTGAATCCTGAAACCTGAAACCCGACACCTGTACTATGCCCTCCGACATCTGCCCTCTGTCTTCCGCCTGGGGCGCCATAGCTCAAAGAGCGACGGCGGCTGCCCTCTGTCTTCTGTCCTCTGTCTTCTGTCATCTTTCAGCTTCTAACTTCAAGCATTCAGCTTTCAGCATGCAACCGTATAATCTCCAATACCAACTCCGCCGCATGCACCATATCCTCCAAGGCCACGGATTCACGGACGGTGTGAATATCTCGGGGGCCGGTGCCCAATACTCCTGTCATGATCCCGTTTTGGAAAAAAATATTGGCATCCGCCCCGCCCCCGGTGGCTTTCGTGACCATATTCCGGCCCAGATTGTGGGCCGCCTGCTGGGCCAGCAACACAACGGGATGGTCATCCGGAATAGAGGTGCGCGAAACCTGCTCGGCCACGTGGACATCAACCCGGGGAAGCCCGTCTGCAGATTCGGGCCCATCGCCTTCCACGATGGTCTCAACGGTTTCCGTAATGCTGTCGGTCAGTCTGCGAAGTTTGTGGTCGCTGTGGCTTCGTGCTTCCCCGACCACCTTCACACGGTTTGGCACAATATTCGTGGCGATCCCACCTTCGATCATTCCGACGTTGCAGGTGGTTTCTTCATCGATTCGGCCCATATCCAGACCGGTGATGGCCCGGGCCGCCAGTGAGATGGCATTGATGCCCGTTTCCGGAGCCGATCCGGCGTGGGCTTCCCTGCAGTGGATGACGAATTCAAACCGGTTTGCAGACGGTGCGCGGACAACGATAGCGTCAGTGTACCTGGAATCCAGCGCGTAACCGAACCGGGCCCGGAGATACTGGAAATCCATATGTTTGGCGCCCAGCAGGCCGATCTCTTCGCAGATGGTCAACACCAGGTCGATCGGCCCGTGGGGTAGATCATGGATCGTCAGGACACGAAACACTTCCAACAGTACGGCAATCGCGCTTTTATCGTCGGCCCCAAGAATGGTGGACCAGTCGCTGGAGAAGATGCCGTCCTTAAACACCGGTTGAACTCCCCGACCGGGTTCGACGGTATCCATATGCGCGCTGAACAGCATGGGGGCAACCTCCCGGTTGCCGGAGAACCGGGCGATCAGATTACCGGTCTTCCCTCCGACCCTGTCCCCTGCTCCATCGACAACGGTTTCCGCTCCCAGATCATCCAGGATCGGCCTGAGCATCTGAACCAGTTGTCCTTCTTCCTTAGAAATGCTGTCGATGCGGACCAACTGCTGAAACGTGTCGGCCAGCCGGCTTGCGTCAATCAAAGAGGAATTCATAGGTCCATCTAATGCCTGACATTACTCCGAGAAAACGGTTATTCTTCAAGAACCATTACGCTGTATAGCAAAATCTGTCTTCAAGCGGAAATCCGATCCAGGGTGAAACGACCCGGGGTCAGTCCCAAAGGTATGCGTAAAAAATCCAATGTTGGGCATCCATCACAAAGTAAGCCGCGTAAGCTGCGAACACCCAGCAGGAAAATGCGGCGATGGTGATGGAACGGGTGATCCTGTTGCCGAGAAAGGGCTCGGCGCCGGCAGCCGCCAGTAGAGCATAACACGGCAGAAGACCGAGTGTGTAGCTGCTCTTCGCCGTGCTGTAAATGGGCAATTGGATATACAGATCCAGAACGACGGCGATAAATAGTGCCAGGGTGCCTATGGAAAGGATCACCGCATTTCGTGACGGATTCTGTTTTCGAACACCGTACCAGATCGATGATAAGATAAAGAGGGTCGGTATCACGGCCAACAGCGCACCGGCTGTCATAAAGTGGATATTCCAAGGTGGTCGACGTTGGAAAGTCGATTCTGCTGAGTTGAATCCGTCCAGCCAGAGGGTCGAGTAGAGGGCATCCCAAAAACCTATGGCGCCCGAAAATACGGGAGTGACAAGGGACTGGCCAAAAGACAATAGGTGTGACCATGTGCGATAGCCTGGGTCTTGCCACCATTGAAATCCTCGTGATGGATCCCATCCGCCCACAAAAAAACTGCCGAACTCCAGATAGTTTCGAAAATAATACCAGCCCGCGGTCAATAATGAGACGCTGAAAACAATGGACACTGAGGAGATAACATATTTATGGGGCAATTTAACCATCCTGCTATGGGCAAGGATCGAAAGCACCAACACCGGCGATAGCAGCACCGCAGTGACCTTAGAAAGTAGCGACAAGCCCCAAAACAGGCCCAAAAGGACAAAAAACCGCGGCTGCTTTTCTTCCTGAGGGACAACAATCAACTTCAAACAATAGAGTATGACCAGTGAGATCAAACACCCCGCCAGTGGCTCATTGCCCACAACTTGACAGATATAGATGTGCATGGGGAGGAGCGATCCTGTGATAATGGCAATATACTGGAGGTCCTTTCGCTGAGGGAATACGAGCCGGGACGCACGATATACGATTTCAATCTGCAACAGACCGCAAAGGATAGGGATTATCCTCAGCATTTGAACCACAGTTCCAGGAAGAAACCATGGTGTCAGCAGACCCTGCAATGGAGCACTGATTAAATAGTACAGCGGTGCCTGGAACATCTGCCACCCATCCGTTGCGAGCGGCAAAGCGGCTTCTGTGACGATAAAATCGATGTATTTTATATGTTGCATCACATCATAGCCGATATGAGAACTGATTTTGAACATGTTGTTCACCGAGAGGATCAACCACGCCGCAAATACATAAAACCGAAAGCGTGAGGGCTCGGGCAACCGCTTGCCCGGTTCAGGGCGTTCTTCGGACGCTGAATCACCTCTCAAGGAAAGCAGCGTGGTAACCGTAAAGATGAGCACGAGATAGGGCAGGATCTTCACGAAACCCTCTGTTGCTTCCGGGAACTCGTTTGAGACTTTGGGAAGACGCACAGCCGAAGCCATAGCAGCCGGCGTCCAATGATTACCATCAACGGATGCCACCCATTCGAGCCCTGTCCGAATGGGAAGCGTTTCACTGTGGGCAATCACAGCTGGGTGGGAGTTCTCGCTGGTGATCACCAACACGAGATCATGAACACCTGGACTCGCGGTAAAGGGAATGGTTATTTCATGAACTTGCTTCCATTTATTCGAATCGTATGGGTGGGTAAATAGGGTCTTGCCGTCCAGGAAGACGCTACAATGCTTCATGGCCTGTACGGTAAATTGAGCGCCTTCAACGGGTTTATGAATTTCGAACCTGTGTCGAAATTCCACCATCAACCGCTCGGGCCTTTTGCTCAGTAATTCGAACTCTGTATCGTATTTTATCCATTGGGCATCGGCAGTGTCGGTAAGGAAATACACATCCGGAGATTGTATCAAGTATCCAAACCGAACACCGCCCAGTGAAATAACGGCGGCAATGACAAAGGCCGTGACAATGGTCCTTTTGTTGAATATGGGATAGCCGGTCATAACACCATTCGGAATGCGGATAGATCAGCCTGTAACCAGAGTGGGAACGGTTTCCCCACAGACGAAAAAAGGATATCGGCCATAGCGGAAGCTGATATCCGCCTTCCCTCCGAGGCATTCGTTTATCTATTTGAGATCGTTATGTGCATATCAAACTCTGTCCCCAAACGGCAATCCGATTCGGGGTGGATGGCTATTGGGAAGTTCATACGACAAGGGGTTCAAATGGGGATCTTATTGACAAATCAGGAGGCTGAGTCTATAGAGTGGGGCGTTTCATGCGGAAGTGCGCAGCTAGCTGGTGCGGCTCCCGGACTTCAAATCCGGTGTGGGGCGCTGATACCGTCCCGGGTGGGTTCGATTCCCATGCACTTCCGCCATTTCACACAGAAATCATTATATTTTTTGGGTTCGATGCCTACCGAATCGATCCCACGAGCCTCACATCGGATCATCTGCCGCTCCATCAACTCACATTTCCGTGCAAGTCCGTTTTTAGCATATCCCTTGACGCTATCCAACCACACTTGATCGGTCAACCATTGAAGCGCGTCCATGGACTGCGCCTTTTGGTGGATGCATGGGTGGGTTTCTTTGGAAAGAGAAAGGGGTCACTCTCTTTGAAGAGTCGGTTGATGTCAAAGATGACGCCAAAAACGCCGCTATTTATCAAAAATCCAACGATTTACAGTTCAACATGATTCTCCGAATCATATCCAACAACCTAATATCATATTATATTCTATTTTCTTTAAAATAATGGCACAATCTTTGCTTTTTCTATCCCCCTGATGACAAAGCCAAACCCGTCGAAAGGCGGGGACGGAAAGCCACGGGTCTAAAAGAAAAGACAGCCGGGCTGCCAGAAAGAGATGAACAAGCCGATTGCGTGGCAGCCCAACGCGATTCGGCTTTTTTTGTGCCATAAAAAGAGGGGATAAAACATCATGATCAGAGCAAGGGGAAGCCATCGGAACAAGATAGTTCTCGTTAAAAGTCTGTTTGTGGCGGTCGTATTGGCGATCTTCGCCACTCCGGCATCCGCCGGAGAAATCCTGGGAACGTTTCGGGTCGAAACGTCCGGGGGCTTTAAGAGCACAATCGTCTGGGAGCCGAAAGCCAGCCTCGTTGGAGACGCCACATATCGTTTGCGGCGGTCCAAAACAGGAACCGTCCAACTCCTGAGGATCGAAAACAAGAAGGAAGAGTCGGCAATCGCTGCAAAGGGAGTTCATCGCGACAAACCTGCCTCAACCGACACTGTGCTGGCCAGACTATCGCAGCGGCGCGGCTGGGAAATCACCGCAAACGGGAAGACATATTATTCCACCGAACTGGTATGGCATCGACCGAGCCCACAAAAGAGCAAGTCGGACTATCGACTGGTCCGCACCCGAACGGGGATTTTCGTGATATCGAAGAAACCGTCAGTCTATACCGACAGCCTTTCCTCCGTTGCGATGGCCCCGCGCGGCAAGTAATGGCCTGAATGTGCAACGGGCTGATAGGATTCAACTTATTTGATGGACATCACTCCTGGAACCCTTAATCGTGTGTCACGGGTTCCCGGGCATGGATGATCTCAGGATTACCCCAATAATCTCGGTCGCATAAATTTACAGCCTATTATCAATACATTATATATGTATTCAGGTTCGATTCCCATGCACGTCCGCCATTTCCATGATAGATCTCTTGGATCTCTCCGGCATCGAGGCAACTTTTCGTTGTCCATTCTACCCCTTTAAAACGTTTGCACCGCATGTCTTCATCGCGACCCCTGGGAACTGCGTCCAAGCACTGCCGGACGGCATCTTTTTAAATGTTCATATGGATACAAACAGAAAGGTCATGGCTGGCCATTCAGCACGAAATACGCCGCGTAGGCTGCAAACGCCCAGCAGGAAAATGAAGCGATGGTGATGGAACGGGATAATTTGTTTCCAAGAAAGGGCTCGGCACCGGCAGCCGCCAGTATGGCAAAACAGGGCAAAAGCCCGAGCATGTAAGTGCTTTTCGCCGTACTGTATATCGGCAGTTGTACATACAGATCGAAGACAGCGGCTAAAAAGAGCAATAGGGTACCCACGGAAAAGATAACCGCATTGCGGGATGGATTTTCTTTTCGGATACCGTAACCGATGGACGAAAAGATGAAAAGCGTCGGAATGACGGCCAATAGCGCACCGGCTGTCATAAAGTTGATGTTCCAGGGCGGTCGTTGTTTAAAGGTAGGTTCTGCTGAGTTGAAACCGTCCAGCCATAAGGTCGAGTATAGACCATCCCAAATGCCTGTCGCCCCGGAATATACGGGATAGATGAGCGACTGGCCAAAAGACAACAACTGTGACCATGTCCGATAGCTTGGATCCTGCCACCAATATATCCCCCGAGACGGATCCCATCCGCCGATAAAAAAGCTCCCGAATTCCAAATAGTTACGAAAATAGTACCACCCCGCAGTCAATAAAGCGATTCCGAAAACCAGAGATACGGAGGACAGCACATACCGAGTTGGCCCTTTCACCATCCGGCCATGCGCAAAGATCACAAGTACGATGACGGGCGATAGCAGCACCGCCGTAGCCTTTGCGAGTAGCGCCAACCCCAAAAAAAGCCCTAAAAGGACAAAGAACCGTGGCGTTTGTTCCTTCTGAGGCGACACAATCAACTTCAAACAATAGAGGATGACCAAAGAGATGAAGCACCCTGCCAGAGGCTCGTTACCCAGAACCTGACAGATATACGTGTGCATCGGCAAAACTGCTCCCGTTACAATGGCAATGCATTGCAGGAGTTTTCTCTGTGGGAATACAATCCGGGAAGCGCAGTATACGATTTCGATCTGAAGTAAACCGCAAACAATCGGGATGATCCGAAGTAGTTGAATGACCGTGGACAGCTGAAACCATTGTATCAGTAAACCGTATAATGGAGCACTGATTAAGTAGTAAAGGGGTGCTTGAAACATCTGCCATCCGTCCGAAGCCAGAGGCAGAGAAACTTCCCTGTATAGAAAAGAGATATACCTGATGTGAAATATCAAGTCATATCCCAGGTCGGATCTTATTTTGAACAGGTTGTTCACAGACAGGAGTAACCACAAGAAGAGTAAAACAAACCGAATTCGCGAGGGATCGGTCCACCATTTGAAAAGCCGAAGAAGTTCCTCGGATAGTCGATCATGTTGCCATGAAAGGAGACAGACAACGGTAAATACGATCGCCAGGTATGGAAAGATCTTGGCGAAACCATCCAATGCTCGGGGGAATTCTTTGGATACGTTTGGAAGATTTAGAACTGAAGCAGGCACCGCCGGTTTCCAATTTTCACCATCCCTTGTCGCTATCCAGTCGGGTCCTGTGTGTATGGGCAGCACGTCACTATATGCAATTACCGCCGGGTGTGAATTCCCACTGGTAACGATCAAGACTATTTCATGGGAACCGGGCTCGATCGTAAACGGTATTGTTATTTCATGGGATTGTTTCCATTGATCAAATTCGTATGGCGAGTCAAAAATGGTCTTGTCGTCCAGGATAAGGCGACAATGCTTCAAAGCCTGTAGGGTGATTCGAACGCCCTCAATCGGTTGACTAGTCTTAAATGTGTATCCAAAGCCCGTCCGGATTTGTCCCGATGGCGTCGTTAGTAATTCGAAATCCGTATCGTATTTGATCCATTGAGCGCCGGCGCGATCCGTCAGAAACACCACATTGGGAGATGTTTTTAAGCGCACCACTCTCATACCGCCCAAAACGGTGATCCCAATGAGAATCATGGCGATTAGAAAAAAATTGATGTTGCGTTGGTTATTCGCGACCATGGAGCATTGCGATCCGTTGTGTTGTCAGCCTGTACATTCGGCGAACCCGTCTTGCCCGAATCGGCGTTGGCGGTGTGCCTTCGCAAGTCCGGACCACGATGTCGGCCCGGATATTATCCGGCCTCATGGCGTCGCATGCGTCGGGGTCGCCTGAATCATCTCCAGGTTGTTTCGGAACATGGGGTTATCGGGGGCCATGCGCACGGCCTCCGTTAACTGCTGGACGGCCTCTTCTAAACGGCCGGCGCTTGCCAGCGCGATGCCCAGATTGTTTCGAACGTCGGCACTATCGCCCAATGTTAATTGATGTTCAAAAACAGATACGGCGGCCGATGCTCTGTTTACCTTCACCAGGGCTTCTCCCAAGAGACTCAGCGCATCCATGTCGTCCGGTGTCTCGCGCAACTGCAGAGCGAGTATGTCGATGGCTTCCTTCGGTCTACCCTGTACCAGAAGGGAACGGGCCAACTTCAGCCGGGCCCCTCTTGGTGTGGCGGTGTGCCGAAGGGCATGCCGCAGATGACCTTCCGCCTCCTCTGCCTGGCCGGTTTCCAACAGAAGGTGGGCCAACTCTTCACGGGTCCTCGGCCTGTCCGGGGTTTGCTCGACGCCCTTCTGAAGTCGCTTGATCGCCTGACGATAATGAAATAACGCCTTGTCCTCTTGCCCCAGCGTTGCCAATACCGCTCCCATGTTGCTGTGGGCCAAAGCGAAATAGGGCTTTAGACGCAGGGCCCGTCTCAAATACGTCTCCCCCTTCTCCAGCTCGCCCTCGATGGTATAGATCGACCCGAGGCTATAGAGGACAACGGCGTTTTCCTGGGTGGCTGACAGAGCGCGGTGAAACAGGGTTTTGCTGTTTCGCCAGTGACCGACCTGCCCCATGGAGATAACACTCAGAATTGCCAAGGCAAGAATACCGCCGCCCCATAGCATCGCCTTTCCGCGACGCCGGCCGGCAAACAATTCCGGCAGCCCCCATGCTGCGATCAAAAAGAGCCCGATCAGCGGGACATAGCTATAACGGTCGGCCATCCCCTGGCTGCCCACCTGGACGAGACCGATCACCGGAACCAGCGTGCCCAGATAGCCGAACCACCCAACAAACAGAAAAGGGACTTGTCGAGCATATCGCACCGCTAGGTAACTGATACCGATCAGGGCCGACAGCGATCCGAAAATTTCCAACCCGGAAAGGCCGAATCCGGGGTGGGGATAAAACACGGCGAGCTGTCGAGGCCATACGGTTTTGATGGGATACCAGATGTATGCCACGATGGCATTAAAGACACGCACCGATGTGGGATACACAACCAGTGTTTTAATGGCCCCTCCCGACCCCTGGACCATAACGGTCACGACTGAGGACAGGGCCGACAAGCAAAAAAACGGAACTTTCTCGATCACCAGGCCGGTCAGGTTTCGGCCGGTCTTCGGAATGCCCGATGTGTTTAGGGGCACCCGCTCCAATGGCCAGAAATCGAACAGCAACAGCAGAAACGGCAGCGTGACCAGTATCGGTTTTGCCATGAGGGACAAGGCGAAGCAGATCAGAGATACCATATAGGCGGCGAGGTGTTTCCATTGTGCATAGGGAATGTAGCAATATATGGCCAGGAACCCGAATCCGGTGCTCAGCAGGTCCTTTCGCTCGCTAATCCATGCGACAGATTCGACATGCAGGGGATGCAGGGCAAACAGGGCCGCGACAAAGGCACTTTTCCACAGAGCGCCGGTCATCCGGGACAAGAGCAGAAGCAGGAGTACCGTATTGATGATATGCAGGATAACGTTGATTTGATGGTGTGAACCCGGGTTCAAACCAAATAACTCGACATCGGCCATGTGGGATATCCACGTCATGGGATGCCAATTGGACAGGTGGAATGTGGTAAACGCCCGGCGAAGATTCTCCCATGTCAGGCCCGTGGTGACGTGGATATTGCCGGTCACATAACCATGGTCATCGAAATCCACAAATCCGAAGTCTTTCACAGGCCGATAGACTATCGAAATGCCTACCGCCAGCAATAACGCAATCAGGCATAACCGTGTTCGGTATGAAGTGATACTTGCCCCCGTTCCCGGCCGGTTCCTCCGGCCATGCCCTGAATCGGACCCCGGCACTGGGGCGGGCTGCTGAGGGCGAATCGTCCCCGCCGAGGCCATCGGTTACGGAGAGCGTTGGGCCCGATATGTTTCGACGGATGCTTTCGGTTGTTGTGGCACGCTACACAGCCCCCAGGATGGCGTTAAATCACTGAACATGCGAGGAGCGACAGAACTTGCGCTCGCTCACAATCGATATTGACCCGTCTCACTCGTTCTGTGTGTTAGCCCGCTGAATCGATTCCAGGTTATTCTGGAACACCTCGTTTTCGGGTGCCAATCGCACGGCCTCCGAGAGCTGCCGGACGGCCTCATCCAAGCGACCCGCATGTGCCAGTGCAATTCCAAGGTTATTTCGCACATCGGCGCTTTCTCCAAGCGTCAATTGGTGCTCTAACACGGCCACGGCGGCGGCGGCACGATGGGCCTTCACCAGGGCTTCCCCCAAGTGCCCAAGGGCATCGGCATCATCAGGGGATTCGTTCTAGTTGCCGGGTGAGGAGGTCAATCGCCTCAACAGGCCTGTGTTGGGCCAAGAGGGAACGGGCCAACATCACACGACTATCCCTCGGTGTGGATGTATACCGAAGGGCATGTCGCAAATGGGCTTCCGCCTCCTTGGGGTCCCCGGACTCCAGCAGCGTCTGGGCGAGTATTTCCCGAGCCTTCGGTTTATCCGGGGCATCTTCAACCGCTTTGCGGAGCAGCGCGATCGCCGTCTCGGAATCTCCGTCGGCCAAGAGGATGATTGCCAAATTCGTGTTTGCGACCGGGTTTTTGGGATACAAACGGATGGACCGCTCGAGATGGTACCGCGCTCCGTCGATGTTTCCTGCGGCGTACAGCGCCTTGGCCATATTGGTGTGAACCACGTGGTATTCGGGATGGATACGGATCGATTCGCGATAATGAAAAATGGCCTCCGCAATGCGCCCGTCTTGAAAACGGGCCTGTCCCAAACAACTGTGGGCCCGGGCATTGCCATCGGTAAGGGCCAGGGCTCGCTCGAACAAGACCGTGCTGTTTCTCCAGTAACCGACCTGGCGGGCCGATAGGAGGCTGAGGACGGCTAGCGTCAAAATACCGCCGCACCATAGCAGGGTTTTCCGATGCCGCAGGCCAGCAAGCAATTCAGGAATCCCCCACGCCGCCATGAGAAACAGTCCAATGAGAGGGACATAACTATACCGGTCGGCCATGCCCTGGCTCCCCACCTGGACAAGGCCGATCACCGGAACCAGCATTCCCAGATAGCTGAACCAGCCGACAAAGAGGTAGGGATGTTGCCGGGCATAGCGCACCACCAGATAGCTGATACCCACCAGAACCGTGAGCGAACCGAAAATCTCTGTAAAGCCGAGGCCGAATCCGGGGTGCGGATAATATGCGACCAGCTGCCGGGGCCACAGGGTTTTGATGGGATACCAGATATAGGCCACGATGGCGTTAAAGAACCGCACCGACGCAGGATACGTCTCCAGCGGTTTAATGGCACCTCCCCATCCCTGGGCGAGCATGGTCATAATGGAGGATAGGACCGATAGACCAAAGAAGGGAATTTTTTCCTTCACCAGTCCGGTCAGTTCTCGAAGGCGATCCCTGTTCCATGGAGAGCTTGGTTTGATCCGCGCCAATGGCCAGAAATCGAAGAGCAACAGCAGGAACGGCAGCGTAACCATCATGGGCTTCGCCATGAGGGACAAGGCGAAGCAACACAAAGAACAAACATAGGAGACGCTGCGTTTCGTCCGTGCATAGGGGATATAAAAGTATATGGCTAAAAACCCGAAGCAAGCGCTGAGCAGATCTTTTCTTTCGCTGATCCAGGCAACGGATTCGACATGCAGGGGATGCAGGGCAAACAGGGCCGCCACAAATGCGCTTTTCCACAGGTCACCGGTCATCCGGGACAACAGCAATAATAGAACCAGCGTATTGACGACGTGGAGGATGACATTGGTCTGGTGGTGGGCACCGGCGTTCAAACCGAACAACTGGCAATCGGCCATGTGGGATAGCCAGGTCACCGGATGCCAATTGGCCATCTCGGAAGTCGTAAACGCCCAGCCAAGGTTCTGCCATGTCAGACCCGTCCTCACATGGACATTTTCCGTCACATAGCCGGTATCGTCTAAATCTAAAAATTCAAACTCCTTCACCGGCCCATAGACCAGCAAAATGGCGGCCGTCAATACAAATGCAATGAGGAACAAGGGAATTCGGTTTGGGTCCGCGGCGATCCCCGCCGCCGGCAGTCTCCGCCCCTCCTGCCCTAAGTTGTTGCTCGGCGTGGTGCCGGATGGGTGAGCGGTTTTTACGACCTCTGAATCCATCGATATCGGTTGCGTCCCATGTTCCATTGGTAGTTTTAGACCGCCGGTGCTTCGGTGCAGCATAACGGATATATCAAAAGCAAGGGCTCGCTGCCCTCATCGGTGTCAGGTGAAATCGAAAATTCAGCAGATTATATCATAATTACAGACGTGAAGACATTCTTATAGGTGGCACCATGGAGATGATGGGTGATTATGGAGCCGGCCCCGGGCTTGAATTATCTTCATTGTAAACGTATGATATGCAAATGCGTAGAGGGGTTTCTATGAAGACGTCCGAGAACGCGTGCCCATCGGTCCGGGTGTAAAAAGAAATTCTCTAAGATCGCAGGTTGCTCCGATGAGAACCCGCAGCGACACAACCGGCGGAACGGATCATGAGCGAAGACAAACAAAACTCCGGGGAAGTAGATCGGCACATCGAAGAGTCATCCCAATCCGTGACTGAAACATCGCCCGAATCCGTGCCAACAGAGCCCCAACAGCTTTCCGAATCTCCGAGTTTTACCAAGGATTTTGTGACGGGATGTCTGTCCCTGGTTCTGGTGTGCTTGATCCTATTCGTGTTGATTCCAGTTCTGCTGTTTATCGTAAAACTCAGTGCCGCTCTCGTTTTGCCCCTGGCCTTTCTGGTGATCCTAGTTATTCTGACCGCATCCATCGGTCGGATCATCAATGTGATCCGTGCCCGATGGTCCCATCCTCCCCGGCAGCAGTGACGGGTACCTCGACATGTGGTTTTAAGAATTGATATTTAAAATTTTGAAAATTGTTTCGGATTTCGTATTTTGTGCTTCGAAATTGGAGATCTCCATTCCCACGCACTATCGTTTGCATCTGGCAACTTATCTGGTCGTAACGTTAACTTCCCTGAATAACAATTATGGCTGCCCCTAAAATCATCATGGCCGCCCCGATCAGTCTAATCCTTATGGATTCCTCTTTGAACAGAATACCCCCCAACAGCACGCTGAACAGGATGCTCAGGCGCTTAATGGCGATCATATAGGCCGCCATTACCATGGAGATGGCAAACCCATGCAATACGGCATGGACAAACAGGATGCCCCCTACCACCACCCCTTTGGCGACATGCGCCTTGAATATAGCCGGCCGAACGTGGCCCCCGGCTAGCAGGAAGCCAGTCATGATCACGCCGAACATCAGGAAAAAGGAAACGGTAAAAAACATCGGGGAAGAATGTTGAATGCCCAGCTTTCCGATAACGGCTGCGAAGCTGAACAGAAAGGCCACAATGATCATAATCCATGAACCGGTCTCCCGAAAAACGGCTGTCAGCGGGTCCAGAACATGGCCGCGGGTGCCGTCCAGGTTCAGCACATACCCACCGGCGCAGGTCACCCCGATTCCCAGGACACCCCATTGATTCGGCATCTCTCCCAGGATCAGACTACCGCTCAGAATCATAAACGCGGGCGTGAAGGCCAGATAGGGGATGGTTAGGGACAACGGAGACATCTTGATGGCTTTCATGTACAGCAAAATGGCGATGGCGTTGATGGGCAGAACGGAAATGACGGACAGGAAGAACATCCGATCCAACGAAGGTATCGTGACAAAGGGTAAAAATACGAGGAAACAGGGAATACTGAAAAAAATGGGAATGGCCGTCATTTCGTACGGGGTCAAATCGGAAAAAAACCGTTTGATCCAGGCGTCCTGGGACGCGGCCGCCAGGGCCGTCAGAAGAGATAGCCAGAGCCAGGTCATGGTTTTATCCTGCCAAAGTCGGGCCCGTAAGTTTATAACGGATTCGGAGCACCCCATCCTGGAGGGAGTGGGACGCAATATGAAACCGGCCAATCTCACGGATGGACGCGACATGGGGCCCAATGCAGGTGCAGGCGTCCACATCGCCAACCCGGATGATGCGCACCCGTTCGCCGGTATCCGCCGGCAGTCTTTCGAGGTTGTATCGTTCGGCGGCCCGATCTTTGGAAAGCCATTCCTCTGTGACCGGGAGATTGGAATGGATAACCTCGTTGACGGTATCTTCTACTTCACGGATGTCCTCTTCCGTCAGGGGTCCGAGCAGTCGGTAATCACAGCGTGATTTCTTCTTTTCGATGTGGGCATTGAAACAGCGTCCGGATCCAAACTTGCGATCCATCACCGCGTTCAAAATATGCTCGGCCGTATGCATTCTGGGATCATAGGTCTTGGTCATGTCACAACTCCTGCTATTTCACTATGGGTGGTACCATGATATGTTGATTGGCTGTAAAGCCAGTATACGCTAATCTATTAGAATTCTCTCACCAGCCGTCGTCCTGCTATGGACGGACTATGGCCGGCAGGTAGAGCTCTCAGGGCTTACAGAGATTACCGCTTAACAAAAGATAAACTGATAGTGATTTCACCACAGAGACACCCGCCGTCGCTGAGATGAATTTTTTTTCTCAGCGCTCTCTTCTCGGCGCGCCATCTTACCCCGTCGATACTCGGTGAGCGAAGTCGGAAGCTCCTTGAGCGACGGATGGTGAGCTTTGTGAGGCCATTCGTTTTAATCCCGGCTTCAGCTGTCCAGCATCCAGTATCAAGACTCCGCATGGAAAGGGCGAACCCCATGGATGACACCCAATTTCAAAGACTACTGGATTATTTCTGCTTTTCCTGGAAAGGCTACCGAAAAGTCAGAAAAGGGGTTAAAAAGCGCGTCGGTCGCCACATGCAAGAATTGAATTGCCGCCGGGTGTCTGAATATCTGGATATCATCGATGCCGATCCCGATCTTCGGGAAGCATGCGAGCGGGCCATGTCGGTATCGATCAGCCGTTTCTTCAGAGATCGCGAACTCTGGAGGATCCTTGAAGAAGATATTCTCCAGAAACTGGATGCCTGCGGAATCCCCATCATCCGGGTCTGGTCCTCAGGTTGTGCCGCCGGTGAAGAAGTCTATAGCCTGAAAATACTCCATGCCCGTCTTGCCGAATCCGGGAAATGTCGGGCCGCCCTCTGGATTTTCGCCAGCGACCTGAACCCGGAAAATCTTGACCGGGCCAGGTCCGGTGTCTATCCGGCGAGCAGTTTGCGGGAAGTCCCAGACGATCTCCGGGATCGCTGTTTCGATGTCGTCCGGCGACGTCGATATGCCGTGAAACGGGAGTTTACCTCCGGTATCCAATGGCAACGCCATCATCTGCTGTCGGATCCCCTCGATAGCGGATTCCACGTGCTGTTTCTCCGCAACAATTTACTGACCTACTACCAGGACCGGCTAAAAGTTCCGGCGTTCCAAACGCTCGCCGATACACTATTGCCGTCCGGTTATTTAATCATCGGCGCCCACGAAAAACTGCCAGTCTCCGAATTTAAATTTGTCCGTTACCATCGAAACCCCCACATCTTTCAAAAACAACCAACATAATATCGGGCACTCGGTATTAGATACTGGCTATTCGGAACCGAAGCCGTTGTTAACAGCGAATACCAAATACCGGATAACCAATACCGGTACAAGCGGCCTCTGTATGCTATAGTTTGTATAAGCGACGGAGGCTGTCCTCTGTCTTCTGTCCTCTCACCTACGCGCCTCCGACATTCGATATCAACTCTCTGTCTTCCGACATCTGACTTCCGACATCTGTCTTCATGCGGGCTAACCGGCAAACCGGCGAATTGTTCTCTATTTCCTGGAAAGCCGTGCCACCGCCTCGATATGTGTATAGACTGGGGAGATAGGTAACAGTTGTTCGGAGACATGGGTAACACTACCATCAGGCATATCGTTTACACTTGGGAGAACGACTATGCCATGGAAAGCGCGTACCACAATGTCTCTG
>Ga0056119_1000023_pt1 | contig 40062 bp, 33 predicted proteins | sample WorMettaBAHAMAS1_FD_80076 | JGI IMG/M metagenome (GOLD analysis project Ga0056119, IMG submission 80076) | Marine gutless worms symbiont microbial communities from Max Planck institute for Marine Microbiology, Germany - Olavius tantulus BAHAMAS.1 ...
ATACTGTAAGAGGTAGAAGAGGATGTAGAGATTGAGTAGGAACAGGGCTATAATGATTCTTGTAATACGGAAGCGGAAAATGTCAAATCCCACGGTACGAATATTTCCCGTGCCAGAGAATTTCACGGGAGTTTTCAGGATCCGTGGCACCCTCGGTATTAAAGAAAAGCAAGTTGGACGTGGAGCCAATTTTGAGTTCTTGTTTTAACTCCTGCATATCGGGTGAATTGGCGATCAGATCCAGAACGCCGATACCGACCGCTCCGGATTCTCCGGACTCCAAGACATCGTCTCCCGCCAACGGATTGGCCAGAATACGCATCCTATTGGCCGCCACGAAGTCGCCGCATCGAATGTAACAACGTGAAAAGTCTTGGAGTATGTTCCAGGCCATGGGGTTTGGCTCCCCGCAAGCCAACCCGGCCATGATGGTTTCCAGGTCTCCGGAGACGCTGTGAGGGAGGCCATCACCGGCCTCGGCAGACGCAAACATGCATGCGGCAGCGTTCGGCTCCATGATAATGAACCGGGGGGATTCTCTTGATACACATTTACAAAATAGCCGATGGCCGCGGCAGCAAAGGAGCCGACCCCGGCTTGAAGAAAGACATGGGTGGGGCGGATGTTTTCTTTTTTCATTTGAGTCACCGCTTCTGCGAACATGGTCATATACCCCTGCATGATCCATAACGGAATTTCGGTATCACCCTTTCCGACGGTATCCTGAATGACGGTCCATCCTTTTTCACTGGCTGTTTGCTGGCACAAACGCACCGTGTCGTCGTAATTCAGATCGGTGACCTCTACTCCTGCACCGTGGAATCGGATGTTCTCGATCCGGGATCGTGCCGATCCTTTGGGCATAAAGATAACCGCGTCCTGCCCGAATCGCTCGGCCGTCCAGGCGACTCCGCGGCCGTGATTTCCATCGGTGGCCGTTGTCAATGTGATCTGGCCGATACGCTGTTTCGCGTCATCACTGACCAGATAGCCATAATCCATATCGTCGATGTCGACCCCCAGCTTCTGGCAAAACAATCGCGCCACGGCATAACTCCCCCCCAGGGCCTTGAACGCCAGGAGGCCAAACCGGGTGGATTCGTCTTTGACCAGAATGTCACCGATGCCCCATGCCCGGGCCAGATGCTGCAAACGGACAAGTCTTGTGGGCTGATAGTCCGGCAGTTGCCGGTGGAATCTCAACACGTTCTGAGCGGTGTTTTCGGAAAAATGTTCCGGAATGTGGTTTGCACGGGGTGTCCGCAGCACATATTTGAAGCTAAATGCCGACATGTTCATCACCATGAATTCTTCTCATAGCTCTTCGGGTCTTTCCTAACATAGGCATTCACTGGCCACAAAAAAGAGGTCGTCCGAAACCACGAATCCAAGCATCGGCTAACCATATTGCCATACCGGGAATTGGGCAAACAGATTCGGTTGCCGTGATGCATTGCTCAAGAGGAGATTTTGAGGGAAATGAATAGCCCTGGACATTGCATGGAATCTTTTCAGGAAATGCTGGGATAGAACGGTCGAGCAGGGAAAAGGTGTTTTATGGCACCCTAGCCGGGGATGGAGCGTACCGGAATCGGGCAATCCCACGTTTACAGTGGAGAAGATGAGGATAGTGAATGCTTGGAGAGATTGTCGGCCCAGTGTCAATACCCGAATGGCGACAGCGTTATCGTTCAGCCCGTTCTAAATGAAACTCCCGCCAATGCTTCCCGTCGAAAATGATGCATTGATCCGAATTATCCGCTGCAATGATATCCATCCGTTCAGGGGGCCGTTTAAACAGGTTTGAACAGTATCGGGTATAATGTGCCTGGTTTTTGATTTCTTTCCCAAATATTTTTTCTATGGATTTCATCTGATCACCTCATTTAAGCTACTCCCTTGTATCGTTTTGCATCCCGATGGAATCCGCAGTGGAAACGTCATCATAGGCTGTGCAATTCGGGTTTTTACATGACACGGACTTGGATATGGCAACCCCTGAACGCATCATGGCAGCATCCAGTTCGGCTCCATGGAATCCGCAGAAAGGACATCTCAATTTTGCCATGACCGTTCCTCTCGGGTGCCAGGAAATCACCGGATGAGATGTAGGATCTGTTCCCCCCGAACCAGATCCCGGAGCATCAGGAGGTGCCCATCTCATCCAGCGATCGTACCTGGGTTGAACACAGTTCGAAAAACCCTGTATGGGTTTCCCCTCGAATCAGACGCTCATACACGAGCGCAATGAGCAGGGATCGTTCAGACAATTCAGGATTCCAATGCATGGACTGCAGTTTGTTCTCGACTCGACGAATTGCCTCGCTCAGGACCTCTACGTCTAAATAGAGCATGACCGTGGCCTCCAGATTAATATGGAACTATAATCCGGTATAGCGAGAACTGTGCCAAGTATATAAACATCCGATATTGTTAGAATTGATATTTCTATCGGAAGGTCCGAGTGCACAAAGAAATGTGCAGAATGCACATTTTTCTGTGCACATTTGATAACGCTACAAGGCAGGTATAATCACCCGGCAACAGCCGCCTTCATACTGTCAAAGTGTTGGGCGGCATTTTCGAATATAATAAACTCCATGAACTGCTCGGCGGTGAACTCACCCCCGAACGCCGGCATATTCCCCTTTTGGTCCAAGTCGTCATCACTCAGCGCGGAAATAAATTCAGCCATTCTGGCGCTGTTTGTTCGCAGATACTCCAGGGCTTCCTCCTGGGTACAATCGGCATGGGCCCTGGCATCCTCCTTGGACATCTCATTAACCTGGTCCATCGTCAGCTGAGGTAGTTCTTCACCTCTGACAATCATGTCTGCCATGCCGAAAATCGCAAAGTGGCCGGCTCCCAGATGACGTGCAGTAACTCCAACTGTCCATTCCTCCCACTCATTCACCTTGGTCCAGTCCTCATCGGATAAATGTTCCACAAACGCAATCACCTCATCGCTGAAAGATCTGAATCGCTTAACGATGTTATCGACTCTTTGACCCATGATGACCTCCTTTATACTCCCGGAAAAGGAATTTACGGATAGGGGGATGGCTCCGGGTGATTACCACCAGGACGGAAGACAACCGGTATACTTCTAAGAGGTAAACGAGAGGTGAGCTTTGATTTATACCACGAAGCCGGTCTGAGCTAGCAATAGCTTAGTCATCAATAAATATCTGTCAACCGAGTCAACGCCTCCAATCAGACTGCCATCGAAAGGGACTTGTGGAGGATCACGCCGCTATAGTAATGTCATTTTTTTGTTCCGATTCAAAAGATGATAACCTTACGGTTGCTATGGGCGGGTACGGCGTGTTGGGGCAAAGCCTTGGCGAAGACCAATGCCCCGCCCTACGAAAGCCGTAACGTAGGGCCGGTCACTGTACCGGCCTGATTCTCTCCTGAATAGGAACATATTTTTGGCAATCGCTATAAATGAAAAGGGGTGACCCGGGCAGGTCACCCCTTCGCTATTTTTCTGGTGCCGGAGGAGAGAATCGAACTCTCAAGGGATTGCTCCCGGCGGATTTTGAGTCCGCTGCGTTTACCAATTTCACCACTCCGGCCCGATTCTGCTGTCGCAGACTTAGCTATATAGGAGATGCGCTGATATCTGTCAATAACGACCCGAGGGCGGCTGGGTCATCCGGGCGGCCGATACCATGCCTTCCCTCAGTACCGTCGGCGGGTCCGTGGTGACATCCACAACGGTCGACCCCTGCCCCCCCTGTAACGACCCGGCATCCAGCACCATGTCGACACGGTCGATGATTTCTCCGGGCAGGTCGCCCACGTTCGACACGCCGGGCTCTCCGGAGAGATTTGCGCTGGTGCCGGTGATGGGCGCCCCAACGGTGGAGACCAATTGCGCTGCCGCCGGATGGGCCGGCAACCGGATACCGATTTTACCCGTGCCTGCGGTCAGCAGAGGGGAAACCGGGGATCTTGCCCGAAACACCAACGTCACCGAACCGGGCCAAAATCGATGTATAATCTCCCGGGCTTCAGACGGAATCTCTTCGACCAGGGTCGAAATTACCTCTGCGTCGGGAACCAGAATCAGGATCGGATTGGCCGCCGGCCGATTCTTGACATGAAACACCCGCTCGATCGCGTCGACGTTCCATCCATCGGCGCCCAGGCCGTAAAGCCCGGTGGTGGGAAACACCACTACCCCGCCACGGCGAATGATGCCTGCGGCCTCCCGAATGGCGGCCTGTTCAGGTTCAATGGGATCGATTTTCCAAATTTTACCGCCCATATCCAAACACTCGGTAACGGCCGGGAACACATATTTTAGGCCTTTTAGCTTATTTAAGGCAATTTAGGCATTTAATCCGTTTAATCTGTTACTTATATTCCTCAACAGCGTTTGCCTTCTCCTCTACTTTTTTCTCCATGTCTTTCTTGAACTCCACCAGTCGTTGCTGCAGGGCCGGATCGGAAAGGGCCAACATCTGAACAGCCAGTATTCCCGCGTTCCGGGCGCCGGGTTTACCCAGGGCAACGGTGGCCACCGGTATGCCGGGCGGCATCTGAACGGTGGACAGCAGGGCATCCAGTCCCTGGAGGGCAGAGGAATCGATAGGCACTCCAATGACCGGTAAGGTGGTGTGTGCCGCCATGGCTCCGGCCAGGTGGGCGGCATGCCCGGCCCCGGCAATAATCACCTGAACGCCACGCTCCTGGGCCGTTTGGGCGAATTCTGCTGCCCTCGCCGGTGTCCGGTGGGCCGATGCCACAGTCATTTCAAATTCAACGTCGAAGCTCTTCAGAACATCAGCCGCCGCTTTCATGACCTCCAGATCCGAATCACTTCCCATTACGATACCGACTTTTGCTTCTTTGCTCACGATAGAATTTCTCCTTTATCCGTTGTCCGGTTAGCCCGTTAGCCCGTTGGCCGGTTAGCCCGCTTACCCGTAGGCCCGTGGGCCTCAGTTTCTTTCCTTTCAGCTTTTATCTTTCAACTTTCAGCTTTTATCTTTTCTTCTATTATCTCCGCTTTTATGGCATCCAGTTCCGTGCGGCTGATGTTTGCCCCCTTCAAGCCGCCGTTTAACGCGATTTCCGAGAGGTAGACCTGACGATCTTCGGTAACATGCAGATCGATGTTGGCGTAAGGGAATTTTCCCCGTTGCATGATGCCCCGGCACATGGCTACCTGTTGATCGTCCAGGCGAAACGGAGCGGAGTTCCCGCCGGAGGAGAGATTCTGGCGAAAGTTGTACGGATTCTCCCGGGTATATGCCTCGACATAGTCGCCGGCGACGATCACACGGATATCTTTAAACGCCTTGAGGAACGGCTGGAGCATAAAGGGGTAGGCATCCTCTCGTAATCCCACATGGCTGTACAATGTCTCCATGGAGTTCCAGAGGCACACGCCGTGGCCGCAGTGGAGCCGGTTCTGTTTGGTCACCACTTCTGAGATCCCGTTACGGGTGTACTCCCCGATGGCCTCCATCAGCTCAATCCGTCGGGCGATCACCCGCGTGTGGGGCAGCATCCACTTCTTTAGAAACAATGCCTGGGCGGTTTTGGATCGATATAGGATTTGGGAAAGGGCCGATGGATAGCAGCGGACGCCGCGCTCCAGAAGGTCCACGAAAATCGATTCCTTCAGATGGCTCAAGCCGAGGGGGCCGACAAACACATCTCCGGGGCCCAATTCAGGGTACCTGTCCAGCAATTCCCGTGTGCCACGGACAATCATTCCGGGGTCCGCTCCGCCATCTCTTCCATCCCCAGTTCAATCAAACGGTCCAGCATGGCGCTGAAGCTGTATCCGGCTTCGGCGGCGGCCTGGGGAAACAGACTGGTTGGGGTCATGCCCGGGATCGTGTTGGTTTCCAGTACAAATATCTCCCGATCCTTCACGATCATGTCGGTCCGGCTGTAGCCCTTGCAGGACAGGGCCTCGTGGGCCTTTTTGGCGCACGTCTGGGCCCGGGCCGTTAGATCATCGTCAATCCGTGCCGGACAGATCTCCTGGGTGGCACCGGGGGTATACTTGGCCTCATAATCGAAAAATTCGTAGTCCGGGTTCGGTATGATTTCAATCAACGGCAAGGCATCGGGAGGATCGTTTCCCAGGACACCGCCGGTGATTTCCACCCCGTCGATAAAGGCTTCGATCAGCACTCGGCGATCATACTTGAACGCGGTGTCCAATGCTTCTTGCAGGTCATCTTCGGCCCGAACGATGGTCATACCGACGCTTGAGCCCCCCTCCAGTGGTTTGATGACCAGGGGCAGCCCAAGCCATTGGGCATAGTCCCCCCCTAGCACCTGCTGCTTTTTATCCAAAACGGTGAACTCGGGAACCATCAAGCCCGCCTGGCGGTAGAGATGCTTGGCCACGAGCTTGTTCATGGCCGCTGCGCTGCCCAGCACCCCGGAGCCCTGGTAAGGGATACCCAGAAGATCGAGCAACCCTTGAATGGTGCCGTCCTCCCCATAGGGACCATGGAGGATGACCAGGGCCACATCAATCGTTTCAGCTTCGCTTACCAGTTTTGGAATGTCGTCTTTCGGGTCATACCGGACGACAGTGTACTTGTCTTTGTCCAGAGCTTCGAATACCTGGTTTCCGCTGTTGATGGAGACCTCACGTTCAGAGGATATGCCACCGGAAAGCAACGCAACGGTCAGTTTGCCCATGTCCCCCTCCCCTCTAAGATGGCTTCAGGAAATATTCCAAAAATGCATGAATTCTCTTCATCCTCAGGATTTGATCAGGTCCTGCTTGGCTTTTTTGTATTCGTCGAGGGAAATCAGGTTGTTCTCTAACATATGAAGAAGAGCGTTGAGCTCTCTCTGGCGGAGTGTTTCCGGATCTTCCAACTGCATGTTGACGTCCGGGCCATCATGATCGATGGCCGGCGAATCCTTTCCGCTCCCCACGCGAAAGGAAGCAAACCCGCCCAAAAGGCTGACTTCGACATTCCGGCCTCTGAACATGGGGGATTGGAGTATTTCCCGGAGACTCATCTGTTCGGCTTTCATGCGACGATAAAAAAGGTACCCGGAAAGGGCGATGCCGGCGGAGCCGAACAGGAAGATCCAAATCATGTAATGGATAATGCCCCGGAAAAAAAAGCACCAGCACACCCAGCCCCGCAATGAGAAGGACATGGAGCAGCAGCACCAGGTAGGCCAGCATAACGCTTTTAACCATCCCGGGATTTTCTTTGTTGGAGCCAAGACGCATATAGCAGATCCTGTTGGCGCTCGTATCGCTTTTGTTGTTGGCCAATGGTGGGAAATCTTACCCAACTGCGGATCGATTCCGGTTATGGGCCGTTAACGGGGAAAGTTAATCATGAACTCGCATTACAGCAAACAGCGAACACCACACATTAAATCCGGAACGATTTCTGATCAAAGGAGACGCTATCGGGGTTTTCTCCCCTTTTTTCCGTCTTCCAGGCGCTCGATCATTTTCGACTCATACACCTGGGATATCTCGAACCCCGGCGAGCTTTGACGCATGGTGTTCAGCCTCATGATCAGAAAATTGAGCTTTTTGATCAGGCGGACTTTTTTTTGGGTGTCGCCCATGCCCTGGAGCAGGTCCTCGGTCCGGCGAATTTCTTCATGAATTTCGAGTTCCGGGGGTTTACAGTCGGCGTTTTTCAGAATTTTATACGCCAAACGCAGTTCTTCCCTGACCCCGTTGAGTTCATCCAGGTTCAGGGGCTGGCCCTTACCGGGCAGATCGTCGAATTCCCCCTCTTCCTGGGCTTTGCGGATGCGCTCTTCAATAATTTTGTTAAATCCGGGTATCACAGTATCCTTTGGTGATTCCGTGTGCTTAAGCGTTTTAGGGTGTGGTTCCAAATTGACGAGATATACCGGATGTTGTATATCCAGTTGAATTTAATTCTATATGCTGAACGACATATCAAAATAGTACGCTCCCCTCGTCAATTTTTCAAGGTTGAAATTTACGCCAACGATTGCAATGCCCCGGTATAGCTGAAAGGACATTCCATGAAAAAGATCGCGTTTGCCGGTACCGACGGCAGAACCCTGCTAAGCGCTTTCGTGGTTTCAACAGCCACCAGCGACATCCACACGGAGACTTTCGAAGGTATCGTCATCCGTGGCACGCCTGCCATGCCGGCATACGTGGATATGCTCAACTGGCCCGTCTCGTTTATCCCCACCCGGAGCAACAGCGTGGACGATTATGCCGAGGCCATCATCGATGCGTTAAAAGAGGATCGAATCGATTATGTGATCCCCATGCCCGAAGCCCTGCTGTTTGAGGGCATGGTAGACCGGGTTTCAGAGGCCGGATTCGGTGACAGGGTCGTCGGGCTGACGCAGGAAGGGGCATTTATCGAAGGGGACAAGATCAAATGCAAAGCGCTTTGCGACGAGGCCGGTGTTCCGGTGGCCCCGTCCTGGTGCCAGGTGGATGCTAAGGATTATCCTGAAATCCGGTCAACCTGCCTGTCCTATATCGACAAGCATGGCGGGGTCGTTTTAAAGTATCCTTACAGCGCCGGAGGAAAAGGGGCCCGGATCATCTTAAACTCCTGGGAGATTCGGGAAGTCTATGACACCCTGATCCATGATTATCGGGATAGCTACAAAAAAATGTTTGGAAAAAAGGGCACGTGGCCCCTGCTGATCGAAGGGCTGATGTCCGGTGTTGAAATCAGTTTTACCATGTTCGTGGATGCCGGCGGCAGTTTTCAAATACTTCCCACCGCCATGGATTATCCGGAACGGTTCGAAGGGCCGGCCAGCAAAACCAATCCGATCACCGGAGGTGTCGGCGCCATATCCCCGCATCCCATGGAAACCCCGGAACTGATTGAAATGGCCGGCAAAACCATCGCCAGGCCGATTATTTCCGCCATGGAACAAAAAGGAATCCTCAGGCCCTGCATCCTGTATCCGGGCTGTTTTGTAGCTCTGGATGGATTTCGACGTCCACAGAAAATCCGTGTGTCGGAGATCAACATCCGCCCCGGTGAACCCGAAGCCCAGCCGGTGGCCCGGCGGTTGCGGAATCTGGGGCCCCTGATCCAGGCCACCCTCGAAGGAAGGCTGGATGAAGTCACCCCGGAAGTCCGCTCCGAGCAGCTCTCCCTGTGCCTGGCCCTGGTGGCAGGGCCCGGAGGACCCGATGGTCAGAAAGGGTATCCCTGGTCTTGTACCAAGGGGGAGCCGGTGGAAATGGACATGAAATATCTAAGACGGAAAGGCATACAGCTGATCCCATCGGCTATGACGTTTGATGAAGATAATCAGCGCCTTAAATCCGATGGTACCCGGGTGGCGTTCCTCAATGCCAATGCCACCGTAAAGGAGGGGGAAAAACGGGGTGAAGTGGCCGACCGCCTCCGCAAAAAGCTCATCGGCGCCTTCGACAACGGAAAGATTCGGGTCATCCCCAGGGAAAATCAGGATGGGAATCGGCTCGATATCCGGAGAGACATCGGCTATCATTTTTCAAAAGCGGACCTTATTTTTCAGTAGTCCTTCTGGACGGGAAAAGCCGGGGGATAACGGAGAGATAGAGCTTCGACCGGAGGCGCTGGTACGGCACCTGGAGCCGATTTGCCAGAAGCATCCGCCCGCGATCCATAGTCAGTTTCCGAAAGGCCCCGGAAGGGGTCTTTTTCTCGATGCCGACTGCCCGGCCCAGCACCTCGGTGTGGCGGACCCAACGATCGTATTCGTGCCGGGCATCCCCTTTGGTGTGAAATGCCGCCTCCCCGCCAATGGTGCCATGTTTCAATATGCGATGAAGCACCATCGCCCCGGCACGATTTCTAAATAGGATCATATCCCCCGGCCGAAGGCGTGCCGGCCGGGTGTTCCGGACGATCACCACATCTCCATCCCGAATCGTGGGCGCCATGGATGCGCCGAAGACGCGCAGTTTTACGTCGGTTCCGGCCGACAGAAGATCTTCGAGAAAGGACGCAGCGGCGGCCGGCGAAGATGGTTGTAAGTCTACCTTCACAGGGCGGATCATGCCGCCAATCGGTATTGCATCCGTGCCTCCGGGTTGGGGGTCGATGACGGCCCGGACGGCAGGGTCACTCTGGGCGGATCGGATTTCTGCGTTGAGGATTCCGCACTTACGAAGCCCATATCCCAATACATCCAGTAGGGTAACCCTCTCATCCCGGGTAAACGTCGGATAACGATAGGTGGATACCGTTTTAAGCAGGGAGGCATAGTCTTCCGGCGCCAGGCTGCGGAGCCGATTCATCTCCCTGTGCCGCAGTGCTTTAAATACCCGGTGCCCCATGATGGCGGCCCCCTCTGTCAGATTCCCGACGAAATCGGTAGACAGCTCTCTTTGAAAGGATAGTGCATCTCTGTGCTGCTTCACGGCGACCTTGATCAACCGGGACTCCCGGTAATCTTCGGATGCTTTCAGGGCCACGACGAAGGTTTTGTAAATATCCGAAGTGGGAGGTTTTTCGAGACAGACAAATCCGACCACCTCTCCATTCAGCTTCACCCCCGAGAAAATGACGTCTCTGTGGAAACGTTTCTCCTGAGGATCGCTGCGAAACGCCTCCAGCAGTTCCATCGGAGAACGGTAATCATGTTTAAACCCATCTGCCCAAAACTTCAGATCGTTCGGCCGGACGCCTTCCTTTAAATCCTGGATCAGCCCTTCAATACCCATTGGGTGATTGTCCGAAAGGGTAGCGAGAGACCGGATTACAGCGTGGAAAAAAGAGATGGGTTTCATGCCGGTGGCTTTGAATCCAACGACGCTTCTGGATAATTCAAACTCTGGCTCGCTATAAATGGATTTGGGAACATGAGACAGAAACTCCGTATAGTAATCAACGGACAATCGATGGGAATATCGTCGGCTGATACGTAATGCCCCCCGGCGGCTGACGAACCAGGGAGGCGCTCCGGAGCGCCCGAGGGCGGCCGGGGGGGCCATCCTTCCAGCTGATGAAAGGCGGCGTGGGTAATGTAATTCCAATAATCTTCCGCCCTCCGAATGGCGGTGCCCTGGATGCGGATCTGTCGGTCGGAGAGGATCTCATCCTGCTAGGAGTGATACTTTCCGATGACCTTCGCTGCAGTGGGTGACCTGAAAAGGTTATCCTGTAAATACGTCTTCAAGGACATCGGTCACCTCGATTTCGGGGGTGATGTGAAGGTCATAGGCCGGCACATGGATCGTCAGGTGCTCGCAGAACTCCAGCGAACGGGGCAGCGCATTGCGATCATACCAGGGGATGGACGCCAGGGGCAGTAACCGTTTCAAGGCAGTTTGCGGGGATATCGATGTGAGGCGGGTGGTTGCTCCGTGGATAATGAACACCATGGCGGCCAACGGTGCCCCGGCATTTTCGGCCATCCCGCCTTCCCCCGGCCATGGGGTACCGAAGGCCATGAGACGATCTCCCGTTTGGCGAACCAGAATGCGGTCGTCGCTGAGGAACCGGATACGATGATCCGCCTGCAGCTGACGGGCCAAAGATGTTTTTCCGGCTCCGGACCGTCCGGCAAAGACAACCCCCCTGTGGCGGGTTACCAATCCGGCGGCATGAAGAAGAATCCCCTGCCGTGAAGCCAAATAATGCATCAAAAGCATTTGATCCAGAGGATAGGTAACGGGGTTGGGGAGCCGGATGCGTCCATGTTTCGATTCAACCAGATTCGGCTCACAGTGGGCCGTTACCCGTTGAAAACCCGGATCGGCGATCAACGTCCAGGATGCGGGCTGGTTTTGGTGGGGCTGGGTCATCATGCAATAGCCCGTTTCCCCATAGTGCATCTGCCAGGTCGGTCCGGTATCAAATATTCTGGTCATCCGGAGCATTTCCGGAACCGGCGCAGGGTCAGTCAAAAGGGTTACATGTATAGCGGCGGTATCGGGCCGGGCCGACCGGATAAACGCCTGCTTGGCGGGATCAGGTTCGAAAATTTGGTCCGCTTCGGTTGCCGAAACCGTTATGGGGATTTCGGCTATTTCCAGGTGGAGCGTATCCAGCATCCGCCACCTGTCTTTAAAAGGGTATCCGGGAACAACTGGGTTACCATTCTACGAAACATGCTGTCAGCCTATGACGGTTCGGCGCGTATAATGATAACGACGCCATGTTTCGGATCAGGATCCGTCCTGCCAGCAAATGTCGAACCCCTGAAGGCACGGTGTTCCGGGGTTCTGGCCCATGCCGATGTTCTTCATTTTGCAGCCGGCCGCCAGCACCTCGTCGGCCACCAGTTCAATGATTTTCAGTTTGGGTGTTTGATAGGGTTTTCTGGTATCTGAAGTATCATTGTCTTTCGACATACCATCCTCCTAGCCGGAGAGTTCCATGATTTTTCGGTATCGATGTTTCCCCAGGGCACACAGATACGTCGACTTGACCTCCGGATCTCCGGTTTCCAGTTGAAAGAGCCCGGGACATAAGCCGCACAGGCCTTTCTTCTCACAGTCGTTGCATTCGTATTCCGTACCTGCGCACGTATCGCGGATATTGTGAATGACCGTCATCCACCCCGTTGAAAAATCCCCCCGGGTGAGATCATATGATGGCGAATTGACCATGAGACAGGGCTGCAGGATGCCATAGGAATCCACATAGAATGAGGTCAGCCCGGTGCCGCAGTTGTACAATTTGTCAGAAGACACAAACGCTTTGCTTCGACGAAAAAAATCCTGAAACTGAGTCTCCATCTCCAGATCCGAAAATTCCAGCGCGGCCACCTCTTCCGGCTCTAACCTGAATTCAAGGGGCCTTTTGCCCCCGTTCAGATACGGCATGATGGACGCATCGTATCGGAATTCGACACCATAGTTGGTGGCCATTTGTCGGATGGCCAAGAGCTCGTGGCGGTTTAAGGACATGAGGACGGTTTTCAGGCTGAGAGAGAGATCGGCATTGAGTAGTGCTTCAATGCCTTGAATACAACGGTTAAAGCTCCCCGGAATGCCGGTGATCCCTTCGTAGGTTTCGGCGGTGGCCCCATACAGGGTCACGTCGATGTTCCGGGGCGGAAACTCCTGAAAAAGTGAGATAATCTTGTCCGATAGGAGAGTGGCGTTCGTGAATACCGTAACCAAAAGCCCTTTTTCCTTGGCATGGCGATAGATCTCGGCGAAGTCGTTCCGAATCAACGGATCGCCCCCGGTCAGGGTCAGGAACAGGCAGCCGGCGGCAACCATGTCATCAATAAGCGCCATCCAAGCCCCCGCATCCAGCTCATTCCGTATCCGGCCCGCAGGATCTTCTCCCCGGTGGTAACAGTGCACACAGCGCAGATTGCAACCGTGGGTGAGGCTCACCATATCGGAATACGGAACCCGCTGTGTCTCGATCTTTCGATGAAGCTTCCGGAGAAAATCACTCGTATCGGAATCGGTATGCTGACAGCTGTCCATGATTATTTGATCTCTTCGATTAAAGAGGCCCGGGAGAGCTCGTCTATGAATCCCATCAAATCCTCACCGGCCCGGTCCCGGTCCACCGAGAAGGTCTCTAGGAGTTCCTCGAGGATACCGCTTAAGCTGAGGGTCCCGTCCAGTTTATTCCAAATAAACTCGCCCACCGGATCGAGGGCGAATATCCGCTGCATATCTGCAACATGGCCCCGGATCGGCACCAGAAGGGATTCACCGGCAATATTACGGGAAACGATGTTCTCTCCCTGCTGGTACACGCGGGTCAGATGGGGTTCGGATAAGGGCATTCTATCATTCCTCAAACGCAACTTGGATGTGCGAAAATTGTGGCAATATGTTTCTAATATACCGGTTTTTTATAGAAAACACAATTTCACGGGAGAAACCTCCGTCAAGGGTCAAGGCCGGTCGTACCCGTCCCTAAAATCCCAAAATCACAGCTCACGGCTTATTGGGGACCGGTCTCAGTGGGTAGGAGCCTCATCTTCAAGGCCGGATCGCCGAGCAGGTTGTAAATTCTGGGCGTGAAAGTATCCCTGGTACGAATTATGTAGGTTCGCTGAGCTTCCTGAATCACCTCCCCCAGAGTGCCGTGCTCTCCCTTCGCCAGGGCTTTGAAAAGCTCCTCATCCAGGATTTTGGCGTTGGCGTTGATCGACAGGCCGGTGGGCGACCAAACCGCGATGGCCCCTCCGCCGGGGTGAAGGAGCAAGCTTTCGCCCAGGGCATCGAAACCGGGTTTGGCATAATATCCGGCCAGGCAGGTCATGGCAGCGATCACGGGCAGCCGATCCGTGTTGGCCAGAGCCGGTATATCCGGTATCTCCAAGAGGGGTGGATGCGGAAAGGATCCTGAAAACCGGTCAAATCCGCCATGGCCGATGAAATTGATCAGGCCTGCACCGGCGTTTATCCGGTTGATCAGATCGGCATTGGCGTGGTCGGCCGTTTCACCATTGGAAAGATAGTCCTCCAGATAGATACTATCGGTCACAAATCGCCCGGAAACCAGCGCGGCCACATCTTCGCTGTCCGATGTAAAATCCGCATTGGCTTCCGGTTTATCGGCCAGCATGACGATCTCATTGTGCCAGTCGGCCGGGCCGCCGGACTCATAGGCGACGATTTTGTCGATCATCAGGGCCAGGTCCGCGTCGGTCACCGCCGGGAGCCGGCCAAGGGCGATTTCCGGAATCCCGTCATCGCCTGCTGCGTCTGCCAGGAGGGTGTCCACAGGATAGAGCCGCCGGGCGGTTCCGATCATCATCGTGGGAATTTTGTTGTCCTCGAAGGGAAGCCCGTAGACCGTTCTGGCCAGACCCCGGTAATCGTAGGTCCCATTTCCGGCCAGTACCACCCAGCGAGGCGGCCGGAGCCAGTTATGATAGGCATGGGACAGGAACTGTTGAATGGCCATGGGATGGTAGAGATCATGGTTGAACTCATCGACGATATCCTCAAACGAGGCCACCAGAGCAGTCGTTCCCTGGGAGCTTCGAAGGTCGGCCAGCCGCCGGGCGGTTTCCTCGAATTCCCTCGGTGCCACGACGATATACTCCGCCCCCGGGAAAACGTCTTTCAATTGGGAGCGCGTGACGGCCTCCACGGTATCCGGGAGTCTAAACGGGCTGGCCACCACGGCTAGATAGGTGTGTTCCGAGGACGCCGGTGAAAAGCTGACCTGATACTCCCCATTGACCCCTTCGATCCTGACGGAATCCAGTCCCTGGGGCCGTGCGGGAGCGGTCACGTCCAGGACCCGGATATCGGGATCGGTGAATCCATCGATGGTGACCACCGGGTCATCCACATCGCGAACCCAGAGCGCGTTGTTCACGGCCCGGAAAGTTCTCGGGTAGATAATGTCAATGGCGTCCACCAGAATCTGGCTAAAGGGTACAGCGGCACCCAGATTCCCTTTCACGGTCAGAAAATTGAGCTCATCGGCCAATACCAACGCCGGATTGATATCCGTGACGGTAAGCTCAAAGGCCGAGATCCCGTCCCATGTTCCTTCGCCGATGAACTGGTCGTTGAGGTAGAGTATCGCATGATGGTCGGGATCGAGGGGGGTCTCCGTGGCCCCGAACAGATGAACGGTGATGGAAAGGGTGCCACCGGCCGGATCAAAACCTTACAGGTAAAAGGGGCTGGTCAGGGTGTCTTGATCGGAATCCGGAGACGCCGGCATAACCAGGCCGGCCCATCCCCAGTAATCGGATTCCGGATCGTTCACCCAATCGGGTAACGGCATAAAATCCACTTCCACATGGCGGTGGTCCATGAACGTTCCACCGCTGTCGACGGATTCAGGTCCGGGCCGGCTCGAACCGGTTCTATGGCCGGCCAATTGCTGGAGGACAAAGAGAACCTCCGCCATGTCGACCCGGTTGTTGGCGTTGACATCGGCCCCGGATGTCGGAAAGTCGGCCCGCACACCGGGTTCCGATGGGCGGCCGCCGGCCATGGTCTGCAGAGCAATGATGGCATCGGAGAGCTCCACGCCGCCGACCCCGTTGACATCGCCAAAGGCATCCCCCGACGCCATTGAGCGTCCGTTGCCCGGCTCTATCCAGTAAACATTGGTTTCCGTATAAATGCTGTCGAGGCCTTCGCCGTAAAAATATATGCCGCTGTTGTCCGAGGCCTTCATGTAGCCGATGGAATCCCCCTGATGACGCAAGACAAAGCCATCTTCTTCCAGAGTTGTCGCAACTTCCCCGGGGGTCAGACCCAGTTGGGTCAGTAAGGTCGCGTCGACAAAATACAGGCCGGGCAGCCGGACGCTGATTTTCAGGGCATCCCCCAGGGTCGCTGCCGGTTGGCTGACAAAGGGGCCAAAGCCTAGGAAGGCATAGGGATCGGGCGGCGGTGCATCTGCGGCATGGGGGACGCGACTGTAGGCGCCCACCATGGTCGGCAGATCCGAATCCGGCGGGGGATCACCCACCGTTATCGTAAATGGACCGAACTGATTTTGTCTGCCGCCGGCTTCGATCTCTTCCAGCAGGTAGGTGTAACTCTGACCGGCAGACGCCCCGGGATCCACCAGTCGATATATCCCGCCCTGGATCGTGGAGAGCAGGCTGGGCAGGAGATCGGGGTGGATCTTCATATAGTATCCGGCGGCGGAGTTGAACCGGTAAAGATTGAATCCGATGGATTCCACCTCGGAGGATGTCTCCCACTGGACAATGGTCGTTCCGCTGTCCGAGTACGCCCGAAAATCCGACAGGGTGACCCGGGTAACGACCACGGCATTGGCCGAAGCCGCATCCCTGAGCAGATCCGCCGGATCCTGGTAGTCGAGCTGCAGCGTGGGACTGGTTCCCGCCACCACGTAAATCACGTCGTCGTCGGTGGGGAAGGGAACCTGGGTGCCCGGAACACAGGGGAATGGATCGTCGCAGGAAAGAATAACCAGTTGATACCGGCTCCCGCCGCTGTCGTGGGCAAAAATGCCGGTGTCGGCGCCGGTTTCAAACAACGTCGGATAAGCATAATCGTTCGTATCCGGGTTGTAGACGGTGACGGTGACCGTATTGATGGCCAGGGGATCGGTGTTCCGATCCGGATCGATGACCTGGAGGTACACCGGCTCGTTATTCGTCAGGTCGAAGGTGGCCTGGGGAGTGCCGCTCACATCGGTAAACAAGGGCTGACCCAGGGTGCGGACCGCCGTCGCCACCGAATCGATCACCGGCACCTAGGACAGGTCACTGGTCACCAATGCCGTATTGATGATCCCCATAGGATTGAAGGGGTCATCGATGGTCACAGCAAACTCAACCCGCATCGATTCTCCGGGCAGAAGGCTGTACCCGTCGCCGGCCGCCACGGGGTCCGGAGGCGCCCCACCCGGTTGGGTGATGGTTTGGCGGAGCTGGCTGAAATTCAGGCCCTGAACCCAGGCCGGAAATCCGGTACCGGATCGGCGCCGCTCGAGACGGATCGTCGTGTTGTCCCAGTACCGGGCCGATAGTATGGACCGCGGGAAATTATTATTGGTGGCGCCCAGGCCGTTGGTGGACCAGGCCATGCGGACCCCGGATGATGCCGGAACCGCCACATCGACCGTTAGCAGCCCCGCGTCGCCATCCGGTTTAAACGCGTAATCCACAGCTATATCCGGGTGGGTGAGCGCATAAACTTCAAAATCAACGGCATTGTTGGCATACTCGATGCCCGCGGCAACGAGACTCTCGGTGGCATTCTGATTGACACCGTCACCCAGGGTGACCAGGACCCCCTCGGCGCTGTCGCCCACCCCGTTGTCATTGGTGTGTCCGGTGCCCCAGACCCAGGTGTTGGCCCGAGCCACCGGTGCGATGGCCGCCGTGTTGTATTCACCAATGGCGTTGGCCCCGCCACCGCCATTGTTTCCGGTGACGCGGGCCCGCTGGACCGTCCAGTCGCTCCCCCATAGGACCACCATCACGGTGCTGACGGCATCCCCCAGGCCGGGACCGTTTCGGGTCCAGTCGATGGAACTGTTGCCGGTGGGAAAGATGCGGGCGTTACAGCTGTTGTGGTTCAATGGACCCGGCAGGGCGGTGGAGCATCCGGCCCCGTTGTAGCCGCCCATGAGCATCACTTGGTTGATGGCCGCGCCCCAACCCATGGGCGCGTTGGTCGCCCCCACGGTTGTGGTCCCAGTATGCGGCACGTTGACCACATCCAGGAGGGAGAACCCGCTGCCTCCCGGGTAGCTTAGAGATTCCACCACCGTGATCACGCCGACCCATGAATTCACATTGCCGTTCCGGGCAAAACTCAAGACATCCGGGCCTCCTGATGCGGCCAGATGGCCGGTTCCGAACGGATCCGCCGTCAGGGCCACATAATTTTCATCCGGCCCCCGATCGCCGCCATTCCCTGCGCTACCGTCACTTCCCCGGACCATGACGAAGTAGTCGGAGGACAACGTGGTGTTCAGGGTAAGGTCGTAGGTGTTCCCCGGAAAATCTCCGGGAGCGATATAGTATTCGGTGGCCCGAATCGTCGATTGGGGCGCGATCACCTGACTGCTTCCCGGTACGTAGGTGTTACCTGTGGGTGCCTCGTCGTAAACGGCCACATTCTGCAGGGTGCCGGTGCCGGTGTTGGTCACCGTAATGGTATAGGTCAGCTCGTTTCCGGGATTATCTCCTGCATAGTAGGGGCTCGAGGTATCGACCGTTTTGACAACGTCCCGGATCAGCACATATACCGTGTCGGTGGATGTGTTGTTGATCGGGTTGTTCTCGAGAACGCCCAGTGCCACGGAGCCCGTGTTCTGGATCGTGGTGGGTGCGGTCGGTTCGACCAGTACGGTCAGGGTGATGGGCGGCAGACTGGTGCCGGCCGTAACAGGGGACCCCGGGCTGGCGGGGTAGGTCCAGATCACCGTCGGCAATCCGGATGTGTCGGCCGTCCAACCCGTACCGGAACTGGACTGGTAGGTCATGCCGGCCGGAATCGTGTCGGTCACAACGATATCGGCGGTCTGATCGTCGGGACCGTGGTTGGACACCGAGATCGTAAAAACGCCGTTCTGATTCAGGAAGAAATCCCCATCATGGGACTTGGTCACCGAAAGGTCCGCACCGGAGACCGGATTGATGGCAACGACTCCGGTTGCCGAATGGGAAACCGCTCCCTCCGTTCCTTCGAGACCGGTGACTGTGGCCGTCCAGTTGTCAAAAGGACCGCCCGCGGGAAAGGTATAGGCGTATTCATAGGTTTTAGTATCTGTTCCCGAATCGGTCACCTCGGTCATGGCGGCATCATCGACCTGAATGACCCCGTCGGAATCCACCAGATCCAGCGTGGCGCCGGTGATGTCATAGCTGCCGAAGGGATCGCTGATCACCGACCGGATATACAGCGTGGTTCCCGGAAAGGCGGTGGCAATTAGATTTCCCGCCGGAAAAGGCTGGTCGAAGAAGTCCACGCTGTCCACATTGATGACCGAATCGGACTCGATGGCCACCTGGGACCACACATCCGTGCCGCCGACATTGGCCACCGGATAGACCCAGATCTCATCTGCGCCCCAATCGTCATCTGCCGTGAAAACCAGATTAATCACCGTCCCCGGATTAAGGGTGATGTTGCCGGCGATGGGCACGTCGAAAACCAGGGTTTCGATGGTGGTGGTCAGGTTTCTGTAATTGATGGATACGGTGCCGATGGTGCCGTTGGACCCACCCGAATAGGTGAGCGTGACGTTCATGTCGTGCTGGTTCCCGGTGCCGTTTTCATTCCGGACGTTAAGAGACACCGGAACCGTCCCGCTGCTGCCGTCCATGATGATTGGACCCACAGAGGCCGGATCCAAGGTCCAGGTGACCGTGCCGTTGTCAGGGACGATCACAAAGCCTTCGGTTGCCAAGGCCGGGGTCCGGTCCAGATCCATGTCATCGTGGAGGTAAAGGGGTTTGGGGCCCTGGGCCGGAATGCCCGAACTTCCCACGATCGCGGTCGGTGCATCTTTGTTGAGGCTTTGACTTCCCATGGGATTGTTGATGACCGCGGTATTGTCGATGCTGGTGCCCACCGGGGTACCGGCGGTGACATCCACCTCGAACACCACCAGCACTTCAGAAAGCGCCGGGACCGTAATGCCGGTAACATCCAGATATCCGGTATTGTTGGCGCCGGCAGGGGCTGGGAGGGAATTGTCGGTGCCCCCGGCCACGCTCACAACCGTAAAATTCTCGGTATTGGGCGGTACATCGTCGGTGACCGACACCAGGGGGCGTCGCGGTCACCGCTTTCGATGAGGTGAATGGTATAACGAAGCGTGTCTCCCGGAAGTACGTCGCCACCATTGGTATCCAGCACCGATTTGTAGGAATTGGCCAAGTCGGGCATTCTGACGACAGTTGGGTCTGCGTCACTATCGTTGGCGGCGATGTTGTCATTGGTCGGACTGGCTACCGAAGCGATGTTGTCGAAGCTCCGGGACACCGTGGCCGGGTCGACGGTGACGTTGACCGTTAGGGTCGGCAGCGATGCACCAGGGGTCAGATCCATATCATGGGTGCAGGTCAGCACCGGGTTGGTAAAATTACACGTCCATCCGGTACCGGAATAGGAGTCGTAAACCAACCCCGGTTCCAGGGTATCGGTGACGGTAATGGTTGCGGTCTCCACGCTGGGACCGTAATTGGTCACCGCGATATCGTAGGTGTTGACGGTGGGGGGATTTCAAAATCGACGGGATGGGAGACATCGATGCCCAGGTCCGCCGTGGTGACGGTGAGAATTTCCACGTCCTCATCGTCTTCGGGATCTTCCAATGGCGGCGTGTCATTATCGAATCCGATGTTTCCGATATCGTCGATGGCACCGGTTTCCGTACTTGTTGCATCGGCGGTATTGTCGTAAACCCCGGCGCCCGCCGCAATGTCCACATCCGCCGCGAAGGTGATGACCACCGAACCGCCGCCGTTGATGGTCCAGGTTCCCCATGCCAGGGCCGTATCCCCGGGGTTGGGGCCGAAGGGACCGGTTCGCGTGGTGTTGGTCTCAACTATGCCGGTCTCGCTGTTAAACGAAAAATTGGCGGGCAGATTATCGGATATCGTGACGTTGGTCGCCGGGCTGGTACCGGCGTTGACCACCGATATGACGTAATTCGCGGGGGTCTGCCCGCGAACCGCAAACGGGGTCAGGGTGTCTTTGTCGATGGTGAGTACCGCCGCCTCGATGGTGATATCCTCGTCGTCCTCCGGATCCCGTATGGGTGGTGTGTGGGTATCCTGGCCAACCGCCCCGGCGTCGTCGATCAGGCCGCTCTCATTGCTGTCCGCCATGGCGCTGTTGTCATAGGTTCCGGGGACCGCCGTTGCCGGTATGTCGGCGGTAAAGGGAATCACAATGCTCCCACTGGGGTTGATGGTCCAGGTGCCCCAGTTCGGACTGGTGTCGCCGAAGGTCGGGTTCGTGGTACCAGTACGTGTGGCGCCGCTTTCCAAAATGATGCCGGTGCTGTTGTAGGTAAGCCCTGCCGGAAGGTCATCGGATACGGTCACACCGGTGATGGCGCTGGCCCCGCTGTTGATGACCTCGATGGTGTATTGGGCCGTGCCGCCGGCCTGTACCACGGCGGTGGTCGTATCTTTATCGATGAGCAGGGAGACAACGGTCACGTCCTCATCGTCTTCCGGATCCGTACCGCTGGGCGCGCCTTGATCCTGATCCACGCGCCCCTTGTCGTCGATGGTGTAATTGGACCCGTCGTAATCGAAATTCGCCTCCGCCGTGTTGTCGTAGGTGCGGGGGCTGATGTCGATGTCGACATCCGCATCGAAGATTATCTCCACCGACCCGCCGGCATTGATGGTCCAGGTCCCCCAGTTGAGGGTGGTATCCCCTGCTGTCGGATTTGACGTTGCCGTTCGCGTGGCGTTGGTTTCAATGATGTTGACGTTGCTGTTGAATGTAAATCCGGGGGGCACCGCCGTGTCGGCCGGCAGGGTATCGCTGACGACAACATTGGTGGCATCCAGGTCACTGATATTTTCCACCACGATTCGATATCGGGCGGTTCCTCCGGCGGAAACAACGGGGGTATCCGTATCCTTGTCAATGGTGACCGCAGAGACGCTGATGACGGCGCTGTCAAAGGGAGAAAACACATGGGATCCTTCCAGACGGGTCCCCTGTGCCTGGCCGGTATTGGAATAGGCGCCGATGCCCACGGTGCCGTCGATGGCGGCGTTGAATGTCACCACCAGTGTCTCGTTTAACCCCATGTCGAGACCGTCCAGGATCGTATTGTCCCATACCAGTTCCTGCCCGGTCACCACCAGGTTGGCGGAGGACCCGATCTTCTGGGTCCCGTCCGGGAACGTGATGGTCGAACTGTGGGTCACATAGTTAAAACCGGGTGGGAGGATGTCCTTGACGGAGAGATCGTTGACCGGAAATCCGTAGGTACCGACTTCCAGGGTAAATGTCGTGGTTCGGCCCGGCACGGGGGCAAGGAGCGTTGGATCCGCGGTTTTCTGGATCCCGAGGGTCAGATCGATCCAATCCGACGGCATGGGCAGGTTGGCCGTCCCGAGATCCATAAACTCATGATTCTGATTTCCGGCCTCGGCGGTGTCCGGGTCCTGGCCCCAGGCGACGGCCAGGATATTGGATCCCCAGATGTGCATGCCGGTGTTGACGTTATCCGGATCGAAGAATTTTTGGGAGTCGAGACTGTCCAGGGTTATATTGACATCGGGAACACCATCCGTAGGGCTGTAGTCGACGAATACAACGGTATCATCATAGACCGCCGTTACGTAGGCCGGCGAGCCGTTGACCGCCGGCGCGGGATCGGCCGTACCCGGCGCCCAACTCAGAAAATACTCGTTGGTGAGAAAACTCTGGGGGACCAGAGAATACCCCCAGTCGTAGGCGCGGGACTCGGTGTCCGTCGATCCGATGCCCCAGAAGACATTGTCCGACTCCAGGGCCACGCCTGAATCAATGGGCACAAAGCGTCCCGCCCCGTCGCTGTAGGAAACCGTCCCCCGGGCCGGAATGGTGAAATCACCGCTGCCGGCGGTATCGGCGTATTCAACGATGATGGAGGTGGTGTTCGGGTTGTAAAGGTACAAATCGGTATCGGCACCGGCGGAAGCCCCGCTGACCGGGTTGGCATAGGCTGTGTCCCACAGGCTGTCCGGCATGGCGTTATAACCCCTGCCTTCGAAATTGCCCCGGCTATGGGCCCCCACGATATAGTGCACCTGGATCGGGCTGGTCCCGGACACGTGGGTGCCCGCAACGGCGTTCCAATGCTGGGTGGTTTCTCCCTTGTTGAGAATGGTGGTGACATCCACGAAGGGGGTGGTCGGATCATCGATCTGGACCGTGTTGTTGTCCGTCACCGACTGGACCAGGACATACACATCCTCAAAATCGGTATAAAACGGCGCACCGCTGGCCAAATCCTCCCCGACCGGGATGGTGTAGTCGGTGAGAAAAGGTTTTACGGGAAACAGCTCCCAGGAAATGGCAAGGGTCGTACCTGTCGTCTCTGCCCAACTGGTCCGGGATACGGTCACCGAGGTGCCGGCCGAATACAGGCAGTCGCCGCCGTCAAAAAAGACACCGGATCCCCTGGGGAACACGGGGATGTTGTTACCCACCAGAGTTTGAACCTCTCCGGCGTTCAATACGTATTTGAGATCGTAGGTATTTTCAGGATCGTCCGGGTCGAAGTCATACCCGTCTTCCCAATGATCGTAATAAACGGTGGTGTTATCACCGGCGGATGTGATGGAGATAACGGTGTGCATCCCCGTTCCGATATTCGCGCCAAAGTCCTGAAATATCGCTGCCATTTGCTCTTCCCGGCCGGGGATATAATACTCCGAATATCCCCCGAAAATGGCGGCATTGGCCGGCACCCCGATCCCAACCATGGCAATGACCATCACCAGGGCTATGGCGCCGGCTGAATAGCGATTATGGTTTCGAAATGGGATCATCCGGATTGAACCCGTGATTGGTGTTCGTCTCTACAAAATTGTTGGATACCATCACACACAATGACTCCGACCCGACAAAAGATACGTTCCCAGACAGGATATCCGCCGCCGTCAGCACACACCGGCGACCGCGTTAGAGTTTTGAAATCATAACGCATTTTATATGTTCCCCAAAAATTTTCCGGTATGGGTTGAAAATTCCGGAAATAAAGATAATTATTGTTTTCAATACGTTAGAATAATTTCACGCATTTCTCTCATCGAAGACAACAAATGTTGTATTAGCAAATTTCATACCTAATCCGCATAGGTTTAGGATGAATTTCGCGGGCTTCAGCATCCCCCATCATCCGCGGCAGCCGGTTCCGAGACAGGGGTTGCGAAAGGTGCTCTTGCTGGCATGCGATCTGCAAGCAGTGACAGTCGAAAATTCGTTCGCCCCCGGGGGATCCACACGGGGCACAACCGGAGAAGTTTCTGATCACCGGGTCCAAAACTGGAAAAAGAGCAGCCATAATTTGACGCGAATGGAAACTATACGTAATAGATCAGGAATGGGTCGATCGACGACATCACCGGGAAATGCTTCGGCATATACCGATATGTTTGCGTATATTGCCACACCCCGGCCTGATCTGCTGGATTCGGGACGGCTTAAGGCGTTGATTGACGCCCTTTCCGGCGAATCCAACGACATTTTTGGCAGGGTGGTTCACGAAGGGATGGCGGGTTTCTTCTTTAGAGCCATAGAATCCGCACAACTGTCCGGTGTTTTGCCGAGCGATCAAATGAACCGCATCAGGCGGGAATATTATGCCACCGTTCGGAAAAATCTGACGCTGGAGCATGAGTTACGGCGCATTCTAGAGGCCACCAACCCGGGGGGACTCGATATCGTCATCCTTCAGGGCATGGCGCTGATTCATACCGTATATACGGATGTGGGTGTGAGGGCCATGACCGATATCGATCTTTGGGTCCGAAAAAAAGATCGACGGGAGTGCTTTGATATCCTGAAACGGCTGGGCTATAAACAGGATCCGCTGTATCCCGGAACGTTCAGAAACGGCCCCGCGGTACTCGATATCCACAGTCATCTGTTTTGGGCGGACCGCATCCGGTCGCGGAAACGCATCCTTTCCGTGGATGAGAACCGGATATTCGAAGCGGCTGATCCAATGCACCGAGACTTTCCGGGTGCGATGGTTCTGAATCCATACGACCAGGTGTTATATCTGGGACTCCATATGCTGAAACACCATGCGGATCGACTTGTCTGGCTGGTGGATATCAAGTTGATTCTGGATCGCTACGACGGTGAGGATTGGCAACGCCTCATTGAGCGGGCCCAAGCCCTGGGCCTGGCGAGATCGCTGGCCTATGTCATCTGCCTGCTGTCTCGCCTTTTGCGATACTTTCCCCCCCGGAGATCACCCACTTTATGGATGATTACGGCCCCGGCGTCGGCATCAGATGGTTGCTTCGTCGGAGAATTCACCATCACACATTGCCCAACTGGTCGCCCCTGGTGCTCTTTTCTTCGGGTCTTACCCTCAAGGACAAGTTACCGTTCGTTTGGGAAAATCTATTTCCCCGGCCCATGGTGCTGCATCAGGTGTTTCCCGATAGTGCGCCCGGGTCGACGTGGCCATTGTATGTGAAACGGTTTGCCCAAATTACCGGTATACGGCGCTAACTGCGGAACGGCGGAGGAATTCCACGAAGGAAGCGCCGATATCCCCATATCCTAAGAAAACCTTTGAAACTGCAGGAGATAATTCATGATTGGGGCACAACACGATACGAACCTGAAGACGAGCCGCCACATGACGTTATGGGTTATCGCCCTGATAATGCTCGTGGCACCCGCTGTGGCGATTGTAAAAGACGACATGCCCACGCGGCAATGTGCCAGGCAGGTAGATTGGAAAGAAATCTATACCAAACAGGGTATTGCCGTTTATTCCCAGAGGCTCTCCGGATCGAGGCTGTTGGCGTTTCGGGCCGATGCGGTCCTTGAGGCATCCATCGGGCAGATGATGGAGGTACTGCGTCGTGTGGAGATAACCGGCGAATGGATGCCGGATATTCGTGAAAAATACATTCTCCAGGTGAATTCCGACGTGGATGTCATCACCTACAGCCTCAACCGCGTGCCCTTCCCCTTTGCCGATCGGGAATTGGTTCTGCGGAATCACGTACGGTTCGACCGGGAGCGGAAATATCTGGTGTTGGACATCTACTCCGTCGAATTCGACAGCAAACCGGTGAAACAGGGGGCTGTCCGATCCCACATGTACTGCGGAGAGATGAGCGTCCGACCCATTGGAGACGATAAAACAGAAGTCGCGTTGCTGTTGTATGTGGATCCGAGAGGATTTATTCCATCCTGGCTGGTGAACCTCTTTCAGAAAAAATTACCCTATAATTTTTTACGGGCGCTCGAGAAAAAGGCCGGTACCACCCGTTTTGACGTGCGTCCCGAATTTCAACAACTTGTGAATGACCTGAAGACGGTAATGAGGGAACCGGAGGATGGGGACTCCTTCGCTCTGTTCTCTTGGGATCAGGACGACATGGGACAACCCACTTTTCGACATACAGGCCATTAAAAAAGGCTGAAGCCTCAATGGGCTCCAGCCTTTTTCTATTCAAATGGTGGCGATGCAGGGAATCGAACCCCGGACACTGCGGATATGAGCCGCATGCTCTAACCATCTGAGCTACATCGCCACGGGATGGTCATCTGATAACAGCCTAGAACAGGCGCAAGCCTATTACCAGCTTCAATTCCCCTCGTCAAGATAAAATCGTGTACGATTTTATGAAACGCGGCAATGCCGCTCTAAGGACAAGGACGCCACAATTTAGCTTCTTTAATAATCCAGCCGAACTCGTTCGAAGCGTTTACAGATCGAATCATGCCGGTGTGATATTGCCGTCCTACTGAGCCGATACGGAAGATCCGGGCTCAACGGTGAATTCTTCCAGTTGAGTGGGCAGATTGGCAAAGACAAGCATGAACGGCAAACTGTTTCCTGGTTTGACATTCATATTCTTTTTATTTTCACCCACCCTGTTTCTCAGCCGCTTATTGATCGAAGGCCCATCCAAAGTGGCCTGTTCGATGGCCGTTAACATGTTGCCGGCAAATACCGTTTGTGTCCCAACGAGCTTTTTGCCCCTTCCGTAGAGCTTCCCTGTGACACTGATAAAGTTGCGGGGCATGCTATAGCCATTGGTGACCCGGCCGGTGATGATAAACAGTTTTCCGGCTTTCTTGTTCTCCTCGAATCGGCTCAGGACAGTTCCCTGGATGATTTCAAGCCGGTTCACGTTATCGGGCTGGGGATTTAGAAACTCACTCACAAAAGGAATCTGTATGCCCATGACGTTGACAGCGGTGTGCAAACCGCCTCCGATGGCTGCCAGGAGAATAAACAATAGCGCAAAAATTTTAACCGGTTTTCCAATACTGGTCCTGCGCTTTGGCTTTGGGGCTGCCACCGGTGGTGCCCCCCCTGCCGCGGGCTCGATATCTTCCAGGGCCATGGATTCTTTCTCGAGGGTTTCCATATCTATGGTTTCGGCGAAGGTCGGCGACACGTCCTCTTCCATGGCGGCAGCTTCAGATAGGTCTTCTGAGACAGCCTCCTCTCCCTCCATGCCCAACCCCTCGAGGGCATCCGGCTCCATTTCTTCCAGGTCAAGTTCCAAATCAAGATCTCCTTCCAGGGCGTCGGTATCTTCCGCAGACGGCGCCGGTGCCTCGTCGCTTTCGTCAAGCATAACTTCCACGTCACCGAGATCTATCTCCTCGGCGCTGTCGCTCAATTCCTCGGGCTCCGGCTCGGGGGCGTCACTGCCGTCGAGCATTTCCATGTCAAACTCGAGATCGTATTCCTCGACCTCTTCACCCGCGAGATCGGCTTCGTCATCGGGCGTATCGAAGACCGCTTCAAGCTCGGAAATATCCAATTTTCCGGCGGAGATCTCTTCCTGAGCACTTACTCCGCTGTCCGGGACGGGCTCGTCTTCGGTGTCCTGTGCGAGATCTAAATCGTCCAGCGCCTCCTGGTCGGCCGACCCATCGGTCACCCCATCCAGATCCAGGTCGTCCAGATCCAGCCCTTCATCTGCCGGTTCGGCACTGTCTTCGACCTCTCCGGCAAGAGACAGATCGTCCGAATCATCAGTGGGTTGCACTTCCGCCTCCAGGGCATCCAGATCTAAATCATCCAAGTCCAGATCGCCGTCGGGGGAGATATCCTGCTCAGGCGCTGCGGCGTCCTCCTCGAGACCCAGATCCAGGTCCAAATCGCCCAGATTTAATTCATCTTCCGGTTCCGGACCAGCCGTTTCCGGTTCCGCGGTTTCTTCTTCACCATCTATTCCCAAATCCAGTTCGCCTAAATCCAGTTCATCTTCCCCTAGCGGGGTATCAGGCTCTGTTTCAGCCGCTTTCTCTTCGAAATCTTCACCCAGATCCAGATCACTCAGATCCAATTCATCATCGGCCGGGGCTTCCGCATCCGATGCCTCGGGTGCCTCTTCAATCTCCGGCCCCAGATCCAAATCACTCAGATCCAGTTCATCATCGTCCGGGGCGGCGGTCTCTGCGGGTGCCGTGTCCTGTTCTTCATCCAATCCAAGATCGAGATCCGAAAAATCCAGTTCGCCCTCTTCTTCGATGGCTTTGACGTCGGGCGGTTCGGCCGGCGGTTCAGGAGTGTCCGCCTCATCCTCGTCAAGATCCAGGTCTGAAAAATCCAGCTCGGCATCGTGCTCTGCCTCCACGGCAGCCGCGTCGGCTTCTGACATTTCCGCGGTCGGTTCTTCTTCAACCTCCTCATCGAGGCCCAAGTCGGAAAGATCCAGTTCGTCAACAGGAAGCTCTGATTCATCGGACACACCTGCCGCCAGACCCTCGTCCTCGGATTCCAGATCCAAACCGATATCGATCTCATCGGTCTCCTCTGCCGCCGGTGTGCCCAAGTCGTCTACCGCTGTAGCTTGAAAACTTTCCGCTACTGGAGGTTCCGGTGTTGCTGGTGCTGCTGGCTCGGCTTCTGCGGCACCCTCTGTTTTCGGTGGAGGCGGAAAGGTGATAAACACATCCCCACACTTGGAGCAGCGAACTTTGGAACCTGTCGGGTTCAAGAGCTTTTCATCCAAGTTGAAGCTGGTGCAGCATTCCTCACAGGTGATAATCATGACGCTTCCTCACTGGCTACAATTTCAAGTGATAGATGCCGGGCAGATATCGATAGTCTTCGGCATAATCAAGTCCATAGCCAACCAGAAATCCTTCTTCAACAGTATGGCAGGAATAATCCACACTGATCTGTTCTTCGCGGCGCTCCCGTTTGTCGATGAGGGTGCAGATTTTAACCGAGTTGGGGCACAGGGAGCTTAGGTAATTCGAAAGCCACTGCAATGTCTGCCCGGAATCGATGATGTCTTCGACAATTAATACATCCTTGCCGTTGATATCGATACTGAGGTCTTTGGTTAACCGAATCTCTCCCGTCGAAGAAGTGCCGGAACCGTAACTGGAGACGCTCACAAAATCTAGCTGAACCGGAATGGTTAGGTGTCGGATGAGGTCGGAGAGAAAGACAAACGCGCCTTTTAGTACACCGATAAGAACGAGTTCTCGGTTTTCATAGTCCTTGGAAATCTGAACGGCGATACCGGTAATACGCTTTTTGATTTCTTCTCGGGTCAGAACAGGAATCAGCTCAGGCATAATCCGATCACTTCGGGTGTTCAACCGACATCTCTTCAAATCTCCTAACGCCCTATATGCTCGGGAACGTACCGTGAATAGTACCAGTTGTCAATAAAATTAAATTCTTACAAGCCAGTGTCGGCAAGTTCCTGTACTATTTTCTGCTGCTCTTTTGTCAATTTGGTAGGCAATGGAATGAGAATACGAACAAACAAATCTCCGGTCCCGGTTCCCTTCATATGCGGAATTCCACGGCCGGGAATTCGCATTTTGGTTTTGGGTTTAGTACCCGGAGGCACTTTGAGATTCAGGGAGTTCCCGTCAAGCAGGGGCACCGACACCGTTGTTCCAAGAAGCGCTTCGGTCAGCTTGATCGTCTGGTCGATATACAGGTCATTTCTATCCAGATAATATCTTGGATCGTTGAGTACGTTCGATTGGATGTACAGATCTCCCGGAGGCCCACCAACCGGGCTCTGTTCTCCTTTTCCAGCGATACGCAGCTTTTTTCCGGCGACCATACCTTTGGGAATTTTCACCGTTAGATTTTCTGTTCTGCCTTCGTGCTGAAAAGTGATGGTTTTCTGGGTGCCGGTGGCAATTTCTTGAATGGTCAGGCCGAGTTCGTAAACCAGGTCGGAACCTTTTACCTGCTGCTGGCCAGAGCCCCCACCGAACCCAAACGGTGCCCCTCCGCTAAAAGAGAACTTCACACCACCGGACCGACCGCCGAAGGCGTTCGATCCGAATCCGAATTCGCGAAAAATATCTGAAAAATCGAAATTTCGAAAGATGTCCTCCTGGAAATAGCGCTGTTGAAAACCGGCTCTGCCGAACTGATCATACTGTCTGCGTTTCTCCGGATCACTGAGGACGGCGTATGCTTCGCTGATTTCCTTGAATTTTTCTTCAGCCGATTTATCTCCCTTGGCATGATCCGGATGATATTTCATTGCCAGCTTGCGGTACGCCTTTTTCAAATCGCTGTCCGAAGCGGTTTTTTCGACACCCAGTATCTTGTAGTAGTTACTGCCCGCCATGGTTACTCAACCTTTTGTTTCAAATTTCCGGAAGTAGGGTCCAAATAGTCTTGGCCCTGTTTTCATTTCCACCCCTGGGGTCTTTTGAATTTCGTCTAACCCTCTTAAAATTATATAGATTTAAACCAATTAAACATAATAAGTCGGTGCATTACTGTCAAGACAAGGGAACACCCGGTCTAGGGGGATGGCCATGCCTTTAGCGCGATCATCAGCACCGAAAGGGCCGCCGGTGTAATGCCATCCACTCGGGATGCCTGCCCCAGCGAGACCGGTCTGATGTCGGTCAGTTTTTCTTTGAGTTCATTGGAAAGCCCATGCACCTGATCAAAATCAAATCCTTCGGGTATGGGTTGGGTTTCCATATGCTTAAACTTTTCGATCTCCCGGAATTGTTTCTCGATGTATCCCTTATATTTGATTTCGATTTCGACCTGGCGCGCCACCCGCTGGGAAACAGAGTTCGGTGCGGTCGCCAGCACATCTACATCCGCATAATCCAGCTCCTTTCGTTTGAGAAGCTGGTCCATGGGGATACCGGTCCGAATCCTCGGGGTGCCTCGGGATTCTAAAAAAGCATTGATTTTGGCAGACGGTTTGATCACTGTGTTTTCCAATCGCTGGATCTCCTGATCGATTTGTCGTTTACGCTCCACCGCGTCTCCGGCTGTGGTCCCGTCAATGAGTCCCAGATCATGGCCGATCTCCATGAGGCGCAAATCGGCGTTATCTTCCCGAAGCATGAGTCGGTATTCGGAACGGGACGTAAACATCCGGTAAGGTTCGACCGTACCACGGGTCACCAAGTCGTCCACCATGACACCCATATAGGCCTGGGACCGGTCCAGAATAAACGGCGGCCGATTTTGGACTCGGCAGGCCGCATTGACGCCGGCCCTTAGCCCCTGGGCAGCCGCTTCCTCGTAGCCGGATGTGCCGTTGATCTGTCCGGCCAGAAACAGCCCACCCAGGATTTTGGTTTCCAGTGTCGGTTTCAGTTGAATCGGATCGACATAGTCATATTCTATGGCGTAGGCCGGTCGCATGATTTCGGCTTCCTCCAGACCCCGAACAGACCGTACCACAGCAACCTGGACTTCCATCGGCAGGCTGTTGCCGAGACCGCTGGCATAGATTTCGTCGGTTTCGACACCTTCGGGCTCCAAGATAATCTGGTGGCGCGGCCGGTCTGAAAATTTCACAATTTTATCTTCTAGAGATGGGCAGTAGCGGGCGGACACACCTTTGATGACACCACCGTAGAGGGCCGAGTGTTTTAAGTTATCGCTTATAATCCGATGGGTCTCAACATTGGTATGACCGATGTAGCTGGGGAGCTGGGGCATTGAGATTATTTCGGTAAAAAAAGAAAACGGACGGGGTGTGGGATCGGGTTCCTGCCGGGTAAAGGCGCTGAAATCGATACTCGACTTTTTGATTCTGGGCGGTGTTCCCGTCTTCATGCGGCCCAACCGAAATCCCAGGGCTTTCATTTGAGCCGGTAAACCGTAGGAGGCAAACTCCCCCGCACGACCGGCCTGAAATGAGCGAAACCCGATATGTATCAATCCGCTAAGAAAGGTCCCGGTGGCCAGCAATACGGTTTTCGCCGGGTAACAGAATCCGGTTAAGTCCTCGACGCCGGCAACCTGTCCATTCTGTACCAGTAGTTTTTCAACCAGGGCCTGTTTCAGATCCAGATTTGCCTGCCGTTCGACAATACCCTTCATCACCGTGTGATATCTTGTCTTGTCATTCTGCGTCCGGGAAGAATGAACCGCAGGCCCCTTGCGTGTGTTGAGAGTCCGGTATTGGATGGCGGAATGGTCGGTGACCCGCGCCATCTCCCCACCGAGAGCGTCGATCTCCTTGACCAGCTGGCCTTTGGCCATGCCACCGATGGAGGGACTACAGGGCATGGACGCGACCTTGTCCAGATCGATGGCCATCAGTAGCACCGAACAACCCATTCGAGCAGCAGCAAGCGCCGCTTCACAGCCGGCATGGCCGGCACCGACAACGATCAAGTCGTATGTTTTGGAGTACATGCTCATGGATAATTTATTATATAGCTGTTGTCACAAGTATGTTCCGGTTGAAAATCAAGAATTCCGTTTCAACAGAATACCGATTCTATGGAAGCCGGACCCGGACATATTCGTGGTCGGGATCGGGATCGGAATCGAGACGGGTTGGCCATCTTCGAAGTCGATTCCGATAATTCCGCCAAGTAAATATGAATGATCCACCAATGGGAACGGAATTCTGGCAGTGGCTATAATCTCTCTAAAGATGTATATAATCGTTGAAAAAGATAGGTCAAGCCAGGACGAACAGCCATGCAGTCACAGCGCTACACCGATTTTAATACCTATTTGAGGGGCATGTTCGGCTGCCGGGTACAAAAAATTACGGTCGATGCCGGTCTGACATGTCCGAATCGCGACGGAACCTTGTCCACGGGGGGATGCATCTATTGTAATGTCAGGGGGGCGGGGACCGGAGCCTACCTGCGCGGGTTGTCCATTGCCGAGCAGGTGCGCCAGGGCAAAGATCGTCTCTCCAAACGATACAAGGCGAAAAAATTTATCGCCTATTTTCAGTCTTTCTCCAACACCTATGCACCGGTGGAGACCCTCCGAAGGCTTTACGAGGAGGCCTTAACCGTGGAGGGCGTCGTGGGACTTTCCGTCGGCACCCGTCCCGACTGCACCGATGAACCGGTTCTGGCTCTATTAACGGAATATACCGGCCATTACCTGGTTTGGCTTGAATATGGTCTGCAATCGGCGCACGATACCACGTTAAGACGCATCAATCGAGGCCATGACAGGGCATGCTTCCGGGATGCTGTGGAACGGACTCGGGGTCGGGGCATCTCGATTTGTGCCCACGTCATCCTCGGGCTTCCCGGAGAAACCCGTGAGGATATGCTGGAGACCGCTCGATTCATTGCCGACCTCGGTCTGGATGGTGTCAAGATTCATTTACTGTATGTGGTCCGGGGCACACCTTTGGCGGATTTGTACGGTCAGGGACAATACCGATGCCTCGAGCAGGACGAGTATGTGGATCTGGTTTGCGATTTTCTGGAACGGCTTCCGGAACGCATGGTGATACAGCGCCTGACCGGGGACCCGCACCCGGAAGAATTGGTGGCACCGGCATGGGCACTAAAGAAGGCGGAAAACCTGTTGCGAATCCGTGAACGGTTGGAAGAGCGGGACACCTGGCAGTGAAAGCGGATAGTATTGGGATAAACACTTGAACATATTCTCCCGATTTTGAGAATAACCAGGAATTATTATATTCTTATTAATACCTGCGAGACCATTGGAAGTAATCCACTTAACCGAGGAGACGGACATGGCTGCCCTGATCGGACCTTCCGGAGGCTACAACGTGCGCTGGGCTGTGGTGATAGCGGTGATAGTGTTTCTGGTTTCCCTTGGCGGAACAGGTTGTTCTCAAACGTCGAATAGCATGAAACAGAAGTTCACTCCCACCACCCGAGAAAACCTCGGTCCATTTGCCGATCAAACCATTGCCCTTCTAACGCGATCCCACTCTATTTTCCGTCAGGACCGGGCCATTCTGACCAGAGTGTATATCGACAAAAGCAGCCCCGAAGTAAAAGAGCTCAAGAATTTGTCTGAACAGGTCGATCGCCTCCTAAGGGCCATCATCGCCTACTCCATTGAAATCGTCACCCTGGCAGATGCCCAAAAGGAAGAAAAAGAAAAAGCCAACGCCCTTGCCGATTACATTGATGCGCTTCGCAACTCGGCCAGCGAGGAACAGCGCGCCGGGAGCATCATTTCTGAAGAGCGCTATCAGAAGATTCTGGGATCTATACGGGAGCAGGACAAACTGCTCGATGCCCTATCTGCCGCCCAACCGCTTATCAACGAGTCTGCACGGTACGGGAATTTTCTGCTTAGCAGAATGGACCGGCAGCTCATGTATTTTGCCCTCTCCACGGAAGTGGTCATCGATGATGCCAACCTGTACATGAATGAATATAAGAACACGTTGGAAGCCCAGAAACGATCTATCATACGAGGACTTCAACTGGTACACGATTACATCCATGGCGATCCAAATGCACTGGATATGGTTTTGGCCGACATCTTTGTTGTGCCCGCTTATCTAGTGCCGGATGGAAAGATGACCATGATGGATGTCCGGGCGATTCGCAACCACTTGGTGGAAGAGTTGAAATCGGTCCAGGAAATTGCAGAGACCATTAAGCCCGACTACACCGTCTATCGCGAAACCCACGATGAGCTGGATCGGCTAACGGAGCTGATCAATAACGAAATCGACCATACGCGAATCGCCATACTCGTCTGGTCCCGGGCCCACTCGAAGATGGCGTCAGGAGTCACCGATCCTGCCGAATGGTTTGATTTGACCAACCCTCAGGGAGAGTTGATTAATCTGTCGTCGGGGTTGCTAAGAGGCTTTTAAACCCAAAGAATGCATGACATCATTTCAGACGAGGTGGTACACGCAAGAGAGGTAGATGTGACACCGTGAGAGGGAGAAGATATTCTGGAACCCAGAGGAGCATCCCTGGGTTCTATTTTTTCGGTGCTTCAGGGGTCGGGGCTTTCGGGGGCGGTTTCAGTGCAAGCTGCCGCAGCCTCTCGGCCTCGGCTTCGGCCAAGCGTGCCAGATCTTCGGCTTCCTGGGCCAAGGCGACGGCCTCCTGGGCCAAAGAGATGGTTTTAATCTCGTGTTGTTTTTGACAGTCAAATTCGAGCCGGTCTTGTTTCCGTTTCGTTGTTTTTTAGCCAGTTCGACGGTTTCCGCCTTTACCCGATCGGCTTCCGCCACGGCGATATTCGCCTTTCGTCTTGCCTCGATGGCCTTTTTTCTGGCTTTTTCAGCTTTTTCTTCTGCCTCCTCCTTCTCCTCCTGAAGTCTTTCGTAATCCTGTAGGGCATCCACCGCTTTCAAGTCTGTATTTCCCCGATCTTTCTGCTGGCTCTGCCCGGTGGGGGTGACTCGGTATATATTGACCCTTTCGGCGTTTTTCGGTGGTGGCTTATCGGTGATGTGCAGGGTTCCCTCCTTATCCGTCCATGAGTAGATGCGCTGGCCGATGGCATCGCCGGAGAGAATTTGTAGCATGGCCGTTAACACGAGAAAGATGAACAGCATTCTAAAGTAGTCTGTATTTTGTTCCATACGGCATGCCCTCGACGTCAGCTCTGTACCGATATATCAGATATCCGATTTATATAAAAAATTCCCACTGTATTCACCATTCATCAAAGAAAAGATGTCATGTATTGTCCTGAATCAGCCGACCAGATAAGTCCCCGTTCCAACGGCGATCAGAACACCCGAATCGTTGTGCAACTCCATTCGGGTAACAGCCACCTTGTTACCGGTGCGCATGATTGTTCCCGACGCCCGAAAGAATTGACCTCGACCCGGTCGGAGGTAATCCACGCGCAGATCAATGGTACCGATTCGTGTGAATCGTTCTGCAATCTCTTCCATGGGCCGGTGATGTATTTTCCGGAGAATCCCGACGGAGGCCGTCATGCCGCCGGTTGCGTCAAGAACGGCGGAAATTACACCCCCGTGCAAGGTCTTCAGGACAAAATTTCCGATCAGGTCCTCGGCCATATCGAACCGCACGATGACATCCTCGGCGCTGATGGACTCAACATGCATCCCAAGGACACGATTAAACGGAATCTTCTTCTCATACAGATCGTGAACGATCTCCAGGAGTTCGTTTAACGGGTTGCCCTGCCGGGACGTCTCTGGCAGCCTTGTTTCATCTTTTTCGGTCATACCGTTTACGTTGATTATCCCCTCTGAAAAGAGTTCACGAAGTTTTCGGCTTTAACCGGAGATCTCGTCCCATCTGAAAAGAGTTCACGAAATCTTCGGTTGGTATCGCTGTGCCATAGGATACCGTCTTCCATAACCGAAGGCTTTGGACGTCACCTTCAGGCCCGGTGCCGCCTGATAGCGTTTGTATTCGTTGCGGACGACTCTCGATACGACATCTTCGACAAGTTTCCGGTGATGGCCTTCCTGGATCAGTTCCCTTTCCCCTTTCAGTTCCTCGATGTAGCCTGTCAATAAGGGATCGAGCACATCATAGGCCGGAAGATCATCCTGGTCTGTCTGGTCCGGCTTTAGTTCCGCCGAGGGTGCTTTATCCAGTACACGCTGTGGAATAATTTCCCCCTGCCAATTGATAAATCGGGAGAGTTCGTAAACCATAGTCTTCGGTACGTCTGAAATCACCGCCAATCCACCGTTCATATCGCCGTATAGCGTGCAGTAGCCTACGGCAAGTTCGGACTTGTTGCCGGTGGAGAGCAATATGCTGCCTTCCTTGTTGGAAACGGCCATGAGAGTGGTTCCACGAATACGTGCCTGCAGGTTCTGTTCCGTGACTCCGGGTTCACTTTCAGAGGCAAATGGCAAACTTTCCAGAAAGGAGCTGTAGATGGTATCGATGGGAACCACTCGGTAAGATACCCCCAGGTTCTCTGCCAGTTGCTGCGTGTCCTCGTAATTGTCCCGGGATGTATATCTGGACGGCATAAAGATGGTGGAAACATGTTCAGGACCCAGTGCCCGCGCAGCAATACAGGCCGTCAGGGCCGAATCGATTCCCCCGCTGAGCCCGATAACGACCTTGGAAAAGCCGCACTTGCAAACGTAATCCCGTGTTCCCATCACCAGCGCCGCCAGCAGGGACTCGGTGTCCGACCCGGCGGCAGGCCGGACATCGGACTGATTGGTCAGCGTGTCATAGACAATCAGGTCCTCTTTAAAATCCAAAGCGGATCCGACAATCTGACCGTCCCGATCGAAAACCGTGCTCAATCCATCGAAGAGAAGACTATCATTGCCCCCCACCTGGTTTATGTAAACCACCGGTACCCGATGCTTTTTGGCAATCGCCCCGAGCATGTGTCTGCGGAAGTCATGCTTTCCGACATGAAACGGAGAGGCTGAGATGTTCACGATCAGTTCGGCGCCGGCTTCGACCAGACGGGCCACCGGATCCAGATGGTAGATTCGCCGGGAAAAGATATCCTTATCGTTCCAAGCATCTTCGCAGATCGTCACACCAAGCTGGAGCCCCTTATAGGATACCGGTTCGCTGACTGTTCCCTGCTCGAAATATCGACTTTCGTCAAACACATCGTATGTGGGCAAAAGCCGCTTGCGGATCTTCTGCAGCATTTGCCCGTCCTCAAGTAACGCGGCAGCGTTGTATAGGCTCTTGCCTTGGTCTTCCGGATTGATGTCCACATATCCGCAAAGCACTCCGATCCCCCGAATCGTGTCCATCAGAGAGTTCAAGCAATCCAGGTTTGAGCGGACGAAATCATTTTTCTCAAGTAAGTCCCGAGGCGGGTACCCGGGGAGCACCAATTCGGAGAATACGACCAGGTCGGCACCGGATGCTTTGGCCCTTTCAGCATAGGAAACGATCTGCTTCGCATTTTGAGGAAAGTCACCGATGATCGGATTTAGCTGGGCCAGGGCGATTTTCATGGCAGTGCTTCCATGGGCTCGTCTACAGGTTAAGAAAGGTGGAGTATAGTTAATATAAGCACGGGAACGAAGTCAACGAATCCTGCCGTGGATGGGTAGCGCCGGAAACGGCCGCAAAGAGGTTGCACCTTACGGCGCGCGTGTTTCCGACTGGGACGGATCCTGGTCAGCGGAATGAAGGAACGCTTCCGCCATGTCCACGGCGTTTTGGATCTCGGAGGGTTCCATCCATTGAAAGTGCGAATCGGCCTTGAACCATGTCATTTGGCGCTTGGCATAACGACGGGTATCGCGTTTCATCAACGCCGTGGCCGCATCACGGGAGGTTCGACCACGGATGAAATCAACCATGTGCCGGTAACCGATGGATTGCATGCTTTTCAACTCCTCGGAATAGCCCATATCCAGGAGGGTTTGGACCTCCCTGGGGAATCCTTCAGCGACCATCGCATCAACACGGCGATTGATCCGGTCATAAAGGGCATCACGCTCAATGGAGAGGCCGATTTTGAAAACGTGGTAGGGAGCGTCCTGGAATCCATGCGCCCGTTGATGTTCGGTAATGGGCACACCGGTTGCCTCGAATGTTTCCAGAGCTCGAAGAACCCGATAGGTGTCGTTGGGTTGGAGACGCGCCGCGGTTTTCGGATCGCATGCCTTCAGCCGGGCATACAGGGCGTCGGTGCCTTCTGATTCCGTCATCCGGCGGAGTTGCTCACGAATCCCCTCATCGACAGCAGCCATTTCGAATATCCCGCCCAGAAGTGCCTTGATATAGAGACCGGTCCCGCCGACGACCAATGGGATCTTGCGGCGACGGACCACGTAGTCGATGACCTTCCGAGCCTCCTGGACATATTGAAACGCATCAAATGGCTGGTCGGGATCGCGAATGTCGATCAGATGATGGGGCGCTTGGGCCCGTTCCTGATGGGTAGGTTTAGCCGTGCCGATGTCCATGTATCGATAGATCTGCATGGAATCCGCACCGAGAATCTCGCCCCTGAGAGCCTTGGCCAATTCAATGGCAGAGGCCGTCTTTCCAACGGCAGTCGGTCCTGCCAGAATAATTAATTTCGGTTTCCGGATCATTTAACCATCATTACGCCGGAAGATGTTAAAATACAACCGAGAGAAACGATTCCACTGGATATCTGAGCGTTCACCTGGAGCATGGGATGGAGGCTTTCCGAAACGGGATGGGCAGGCAATGGATGCACTCGGTTCTATCGCTGATGTTGTCTTGGCAGGGTGTTTATGTCCCATCCATAAAACGACGGGGACCAGACGGCAACTAGGTAGCCGGAGAATTGCTGTCGGCAGGAGTCGCTCCGGTCAGGCGACGAATCCAGTCACTAACCTTTTTTAGATAATCACAGACCCCCTCCGACCAACCATATTCCCATTGCTGGAATAGCGGATTGATCCCCAGGCTCACCGTTTTACCATCGACCTCCTGAAAGAGTTGTACTTTGTCACCATTGCGGAAAAATAGTCGCCCAAAACGGCATCCTGGGTAGGATCATACTGCTCTATATCGCCATTGGAACGTCTGGCAAACTCCTGAAACGTTTCCATCTTGGCAGCATACGACAACGTATCGTAATTGGCCTGGCGAGCAAAATCCAGGCCGTCTTTTTTCCCTCGTTGAAACCACATGAGCATACTCCATACCACACGGCGGATTCGAGCCAAAGCCATTCAAAGCAAATATCATACCAAATTATTATATTGCTATATTTTTATTAATTTTCAACAGGTTATGCACATAGTTCTTCAGAAACGACCGGCCGACTGGATACGAAATTGTGTAATTCCACCATTTTGTAAGGGAAAACCAGTAGATGCCCCGTTTACGGA
>Ga0056119_1000024_pt1 | contig 39704 bp, 37 predicted proteins | sample WorMettaBAHAMAS1_FD_80076 | JGI IMG/M metagenome (GOLD analysis project Ga0056119, IMG submission 80076) | Marine gutless worms symbiont microbial communities from Max Planck institute for Marine Microbiology, Germany - Olavius tantulus BAHAMAS.1 ...
GCGGATGGCACTGGGATACGCTGACGGAAGACATGGACCTTTCTTACCGGGTTCAGATGGCCGGTTGGGGTACGGCATTCCTGCCGGACCTGGTGGTCCCCGCCGAAATACCAGAAGATATCCGGGCCTTTAAAGGACAGCAGTTCCGGTGGGCCAAAGGCTCTATTCAAACCGCCAAAAAACTGCTTCCCAAGGTCCTGATGTCTCCGATTCCCCTATTTCAAAAGATCCAGGCGGTATTTCACCTGACCCACTACATAGTTCATCCGTTGATCCTGCTGTCCGGCCTTCTGGCGCTGCCGGTGCTCGTGTGGGTCGATCTGTCTTTATCGCGCTGGGTCTTCACCGCTCTCGGACTTTTACTTCTGTTTGCCATGGCAGCGCCGAGCAGCCTTTACGTGGTCAGCCAGCGATCGGCCTATCCGGACTGGCGTCGGCGCCTGTTGATTCTTCCGGCCCTGGTGGGGGTGGGTGTCGGGATTGCGTTATCCAATACCCGTGCCGTGCTGGAAGCCGTCATGGGGCGTGACAGCGACTTTATCCGGACGCTAAAACGGGGCGACCGGCAGATCAAACGCTACCCCCTGCGGCCTCCGGCGTTGGCGCTGCTGGAGGTCATGATGGGTCTGTATTGCGCTGGTGCTCTCGGTGTCTCTCTGGCCGCCGGCAAGTACCTGATCGGCCCCTTTCTCCTGGCCTATGCCGGTGGATTTTTGTTTGTGGGGCTCCTGTCCATTGTTCATGCCGCAGGATCCGCAAGATGACCCGCTGCCGGGAAACGGTGGTTCCGTTTGGGCTGACGGTTGTGCTCACGGGCTTGGTCTGCTGGGTGGGCGGACGATTCGGCCCCATCGGCGGCAGCCCCCTGATCCTGCCGGGGCTGCCCGGGCACATACCCTCAGGGATGTTCATCCTGCTGTTCGGAGTCACCTGGGTGCTCTGCCTGGTCATTTTCCTGCTTTTCCCCCGCCTGTCCCCAGCCAGCGCGTCCCTCTGGATTGTCGGTATCGCCTTGCTGACCCGGCTGGTTCTGATTCCCCATCCACCATCGGACGATGTCAACCGGTACTTGTGGGAGGGCCGACTGATTCGGGAAGGGATCAGCCCCTATCACGTCCAGCCCAATCACGGATCTCTGATGGAATTGGCCAGAGGGGACCCCTATCATCCGAATATCAACCATCCCGACCTTTCCGCCGGATACCCACCGTTTGCCATTCTTCTTTTCGCTGCCGCCGGGGGGGTGTTTTATCATCCCCTATCCATTAAGCTGCTTGTTCTGACATGGGATTTGGGCACCCTGCTGCTCCTGTTCATGCTGCTGCGGCATCGGGGCTTGGATCTGAGGTGGAGCCTGCTGTACGCCGTCAATCCGGTTATCCTCTACAGCTTCGCCGGGCAGGGCCACTTTGATGCCATCCACAATTTTTTTCTGTTGGGGGCGCTTGTTTTCTATGATCGCAGATCATGGGCCTGGATGTTTGTTGCCGCCGGTCTGGCCATTCAATCCAAGTATGTGGCGGCACTGGCCATCCCCTTTCTCCTGCGACGGGATAACCTCAAGTGGAGTTGGCTCACCGTCGGAATTGCCGCGCTTCCATTCGGGCTCTTCGCTCACCAGGGCGGAGCCGCCTATTTTACCAGCCTGATCCATTTCGGCGACGCCTTTGCATTCAACGGCCCCGTCCACAGTCTGTTCCGATGGGGTGTCGGGGACATGGCTGTCGCGACGCTGATCAGCAAGGCGTTGTTTGTCGTCTGCTACGGCATCGGCTGCCTATATTTTCACCCCCGGGTGAATCCGCGGTTTGCCGATGATCCGATTTCAGGCTGTTTTTTTTCTATGGGACTGGTGATCCTCCTGTCGCCGACGGTGCACTTCTGGTATGTGAGCTGGGTCATTCCTTTTCTGGCGCTCCGGCCGACCGCCTCATGGCTCATCCTGTGCCTGACCATCAGTGGATATTTTACAACCCTGGGCATCCATCGGGAAACCGGTATCTGGCAACTTCCGTTTTGGGCATGGGTACTGGAATGGCTGCCGTTTCTGATCCTCCTCGGTTCGGACGTCCGGTCCGGCCTCCGCCAGGCTACACATCCCATGGGTCGGCTGTCGGCCCGTTCCGTCTCCGTGATCGTTCCAACCCTGAATGAAGCCGACGGCATCTCCGAGTGCGTACGGTCCGCACTCACCGATCCGGCGGTTTCCGAGGTGATCGTCGTAGACGGCGACTCCGAGGATGACACGGCGGCCTTGGCCGACGGGGCAGGGGCCCGGGTAATGGCACATGCGCTACCCACAGGGGGCGGCGGTGGCCGGGGAGGGCAGGTTCTCGCAGGTTTGAAGCAGGCGACCGGGGATGTAGTTGCGGTGGTTCATGCAGATACCCGGGTGCCGGCACCATCTTTTTCACGCATGTGCCGGGTGCTTTCCAGACAACCGATGATCGTTGGGGGTGCCTTGGGGGGATGTTTCACGGGAAAGGATCCGCGGTATAGAGTCTTGGAGGTGGCGAACGACTTAAAGTCCGCTCTGCTCGGGATAAACTTCGGCGACCAGATCCAGTTTTTTCGCCGAGTGCCGGTCACTATGTATCGACTGTATCCGGACATTCCTCTCATGGAGGATGTGGAATTAAGCCTGCGACTGAACCGGCTCGGAAGACAAGCCTACCTGTTCGGAAGTGCATCCATTTCGGCCAGACGGTGGGAAGCGGCCGGCTTCGCGCGGGCCGCCTTGATTATCCGGCTGGTGGTGAGGTATCTTCTAACCCGGCCCTCAGGCCGGTTGGAAACGGCCGCGATGTATCGAAGATATTACACCGTAACCAAAAACTAATATGAATCTAACAAACCCGTAATCCGGATTCCAAATGATGAGACGTCATAGATTCGAATGATAAGGATGGGAACATATGACCCAAGAACAGATTCTCGTTGTGGACGATGAAGAAGATATTCTGGAACTGGTCCGGTATAACCTGGTGCGGGAGGGATACCGGGTGGTTTGCGCCGCTACCGGGGAAGAGGCGTTGAAAAAGGCAGAGTCCGAAAAAATCGATCTGATCGTGCTGGACCTGATGCTGCCCGGCATCAATGGCCTTGAAGTGACCCGGAAGCTGAAAGGCACCGTCAAAACCCAGAACCTGCCCATTGTCATGTTGACTGCCAAAGGTGAGGAGGCGGATATTGTTTCCGGATTGGAACTGGGCGCCGACGACTACATGACCAAGCCGTTCAGTCCCAGGGTGCTGGCGGCCCGGGTGCGCGCCGTGTTGAGGCGTCGAGCCCGGGAGACCAAAGAAGAATCACCGGCTCTCGAATTGCACGGATTGGTCATCCATCCGGGACGGCGAAGCGTCCTGGTGGCGGGAACGCCCGTCAAGCTGACCTTTACCGAGTTTCAGGTGCTCTACTTCCTGGCCCGGCGACCGGGGTGGGTGTTTACCCGCTCCCAGATTGTGGATGCGGTTCGAGGAGATGACTACCCGGTGACCGACCGCAGTGTCGATGTTCAGATTGTCGGCTTACGGAAGAAACTGGGTTCTTTGGGGCATTGTGTGGAAACGGTTCGGGGGGTGGGCTACCGGTTCAAAGAAGAGCCCGAATAGGTTCGGCATGCGTTATCCTCCCGCGTGTCGTCTGTGTGGTTCAAGAATGATCAACCGTTGAACGTGTTGAACGCCAAAAACAGAAAGATGATTCATCAGCGAATGGTCAATGAACGACGTTACGCTACCCACCCCGCAGGTTTTGGTTTACCCGCCCGCAAATCGAAATTCAATTAGCTTGTTTTAGACATGACGTGCTATAGAATCATGTTATGATTTATCTGTTCTCCCCGAACTGCTTTCAAATCTGAAAAAGCCGAAATTAGAGAACCCTGCTCCGGAAAGCTACAGATCCAATCTGTTTCTGTTACTGATTCTGTTTCTGATTAGCTTCGATCTCCATGTGATCTGTCGGGATCCCCCCGAAAGGGTGCACTTATATAAAGAACTTTTCTGGATGTGCCAAATCTGCTGGTTTGGATATCATCCGGGACGTCAGTATATAAACGGGCCTGGCGATTCTCGACCCTCCGACCAAACCGGCTCGTATAGGAACGATGATGGTAAGCGTTTTTGATATTTTTAAAATCGGCATCGGGCCCTCCAGTTCTCATACGGTTGGCCCTATGCGGGCCGCCGCAGCATTTTTATGCCATATAGAGGCTCATGAAAAGCTCATCAACACCAGGCGCATCAAGATTGAGCTTTTCGGTTCCCTTGCGTTGACCGGCCGCGGTCATGCGACCGATTGCGCCATTATTCTGGGACTCGCCGGCGGGGATCCTGAAACGATCGACCCGGATAAGGTCCCACAGACACTGGAAAACATTGCCAGCAGGCGTCGAATCGTATTGTTGGGAAAACACGACATCCGGTTTGTACAGAATGATGATCTCCTGTTTAACTTTGACGAGCGGCTTCCCTTTCACCCCAATGCCATGCGCTTTTCCGCCGAAGACGCTATAGGCAACGAATTGGAAGCGTTAACATACTATTCCATTGGCGGCGGGTTCGTGGTCTCCGAACATGAAATGTAACGCGCAACACCGCCTGATGGATCAGAGGCCTGCCCGCCGTTCCCATTCAGAACGGCCGATGAACTGCTTGACATCGGTCGTAAGAACCGATTGTCCATAGCTAAAATTGTCCTGGAAAATGAAAAAATTTATCGCCATGAAGATGCCATTCACAAAAAGCTCAGAATCATCTCGAAGACCATGGATGACTGTATCGAACGCGGATGCCGAATGGAAGGAACGCTGCCGGGCAGTTTGAATCTCAACCGCAGGGCATCGATGATGTATCGAGACCTATTGGACAGCCAGGAGAAAGCCCTCAGAGATCCGCTGACCATGTTGGATTGGGTCAGCCTGTGGGCCATGGCGACCAGTGAAGAGAATGCGGCCGGCGTCATTCCTGCTGTTCTTCGGTACTGCAAAAGCGTCCATGCTGCTACGGATGAGCATCAGATTGATAACTTTTTGCTGACGGCCGGGGCCATTGGGGCCCTCTACAAGTTAAATGCCTCCATTTCCGGAGCAGAGGTTGGATGCCAGGGGGAGGTCGGCGTCGCCTGTTCCATGGCGGCCGCCGGACTGACCGCAGCCCTTGGCGGAAGCAACGAGCAGATCGAAAATGCAGCCGAAATTGGTATGGAACACAATCTGGGGTTGACCTGCGACCCGGTGAATGGCCTGGTTCAGATACCCTGCATCGAACGCAATGCCATGGGCGCGGTCAAGGCCATCAATGCCTCCCGCCTCGCCCTGCGCGGAGATGGAAAGCACGTCGTTTCGCTGGACAAGGTGATTAAAACGATGCTTCAGACCGGTGCGGATATGCAAACGAAGTATAAAGAAACCTCTGAAGGGGGCCTCGCCGTGAATGTTGTGGAGTGCTAAACGGTGTCCATCCTTCTTTCAGGAGCCTTCCGGAAGAGGTCTTATCCTCCCCGAAGGAGCGCGGGTGGAGCTACAATACAGCCGGATTGAACGCATTAAAACTGATTTAGCGAAGCGATACCGCCAATCTAAAATCCAAAATACTGAACTGAGTGAAGCTGCCTGAAGGCGGCAAATGACATCTGACAACCGGCACCGGCCAACATTTCAGTACGCCAGTACTCCAATACGCCATCATTCAGTATTTTAGCCGGGCGCCCTGGCAGAAGGGCCCACCCTTCGATGCACATCGTCATATCCATTTCTCCGACAGCGGAGGCAACCTCTTGTCAGACCATCGCTTTCTACCCATATTAAATCTGCGGCGAACCCGGAAGGCTCAGCACGGCTCGCCATGGACATGTATCCCAGCGCCCGGGAGTCGGACCCTATCCGGTGAATAGGGCCGCGATGCCGTGTTTCAGTAAAGCGGCAGTACTTATCCAGTAGGAGGTTCCCATGACCAACACAAAGCGCGTGTACATCGACGACGACCTGGTGAAGGCAAAGACCGGCCCGAAGAAAAACGTGATTCTGGCCTTTGGCGATCCCATCGAGGTGTTGAAACGTGATGGGTCGAAGATGGAAATTCTCGTTCACGATCGCGGCCCCAAGGCCTTCAAAGCGACGATCAGCAAAAAGGTAAAGACCCGAAAGGATCCGATTCTCCACTTCTCGATGATCGATGTGCAGCAAGGCGACGGGATGATCATCGAAACCCCCAAGCGTCGGAAACTGTTTATCGACGGCGGCGACAACAAGCTGTTCGCGCGGTACTGTGCGGCCCGCTATCGCAGAACCACGGCAGAGGATCCCCTGGAGGTCGACGCACTGGTTATCACCCATGGCGATGCGGACCACTACGCAGGCTTGCGCAAGATGATGGATTCGGAAAAGGAGACCGGCAAACGGAAACGGAAACGGATCTTCCTTTATCCGATGCGGGTGTTCCACAATGGACTGGTCAAGGGGCCGAGTAAAAAGAACAAGAAGAACGTCCCGTACGAGAAGATGTTTGGTCCCACCAAGAAGATCGGGAATAAACGGTATGCGACCGGTCTTGTGCATGACGTGCGAAGAGTTTCGACCTCGCGTCTGAATATCCCATTCAAGGGCTGGGTGAAGGCACTCAAGCATTGGGGGCAGCATGGGCCGATTCACATCCGCCGTCTGGCGTTCGGCGACGACGACGCGTTTGACTTTCTGGCCGACGAGAACATCAAGGTGGAGGTGCACGGCCCCATCACCCAGCGGAAGAAGGTCGGCTCGAAATTCAAGGATGTGCTGGAACTCCTGAAAAAACCGGAGAAGACCGTCGAGATGCATTTGGAGCAGGACGCGGCCGTTACCGGATCGATCTCGGCCTCTCATACGATCAACGGGCATTCCATCGTCTTGCGGCTGATATATGGCAACGTCCGCTTTTACCTCACCGGCGATCTCAATCAGCAGGCAATGGACGCGCTGCAGAAGGCAATCGAGAAGAAGCCCGGGTACGGACTACAGTCTGAGATTATCAAGGCGCCGCACCATGGCTCTGCGGATTTCGATTTTGAGGCATTGAAGGCAATGGAGCCCGTAGTCTCGTTGATTTCCTCCGGGGACGAGAGCTCCCGGAAGGAGCACATTCATCCCCGGGCTACCCTGGTCAGCGCACTGGGCAAAGTCTCCCGGGGAGACACGGGAATCATTCTTTGCACTGAGCTGGCGGCCTTTTTCGAGATGAGGGGGCCCTCTCGGACCCTTGACGGGAAGAAAACATTCTTTGGTTTCGAGCGGAAGACCTTCGGGCTGATCCAGGTCCGCACCGACGGTGAGCGCGTTCTCGTGTTCACCCATAGCGCCAAGGAAAACATGAAAGAAGCCTACCGGTTTCGCGTCGACAAACAGCATCGCGTAACGTTCGAGGACATCGTCAAGCGCTGAACAAACGGCACACCGGATGCTTTCATAGAGCGTCGCGTTGGGTCAGGAGGAGGTATCATGAAGCGGCTTCTTAACAGGATCATGGCGATGTTGGCCGTTGCAGCGCTGCCCGCATGCCTATCCATAATCGGCGGGCCATGGAGCCCTGCCAATGCCGGGCAGAAGATATCCGGCGGCTCTGAAGCGGCGGGTAACGCGTCCATGGTGTCGGTGGATCCGTTTCAAAGCATATTCATCGAAGCAGGACTAGGCCCGGTACCGGATCCCGATGTGGAGGTGAAGGATTGCCCGGAAGGTCATTACCTTGAAAACCTGTCTCTCGGCCAATTGAACTTGGTCGGCATCATCCTGACCACCGGGAAATCGAGAGCGTTGTTTCAGGAGGCTTCCGGAAGGGGGCATATCCTCGCCGAAGGCATGTGCCTGGGGCCCCACTACAGCCGGATCGTCCGAATCAAAAACGATCTGGTGGTGTTCGAAGAAAAGCTCAAGAATGTCCGGGGCGAGGTCACCGTCAACAAGCGGGTCGTTCGGCTGCGTAAACGCAAGTAGCCGGGTGCATCCCCGTCATCCTGCGGAACAGAGTATCCGGGAATGGGTGCTGGGTATTCGGTATTGGGTACTGGGTATTCGGTATTGGGGATTCGTATACAGGTTTGCCGGATTACCTGGGATCCAGGATATTAGAACTATCGGCCCTTCTTCGATCCATGAGACCTGCATATAGTATCCTGAAACCTGCCTTGTCGAAGCTCGTCAGAGCGAAGGCAGGACACCCGACACCTAACACCTGTGTTGCCGGTGCTATAAACCAGATTTGATGACCAGATCGGTGATCGGACCGCGGGACTTGTCGCCCTTGAGCACCATGTGGCCGTATATCTTACTCCCCGTAAACTTGCTGACCACCCAGTTCAGGCCGTTGTTCTCAGAATTCAGGTAGGGATGATCCACCTGGTGGATGTCCCCCAGGCAGATGCACTTGACCCCTTCCCCCATGCGGGACAGGAGGGCCCGGCATTCGGGCCGGGACATGTTCTGCATTTCATCGATGATGACCACGGCGTTTTCGATATTCATTCCGCGGATATAGGTGAGGGGCAGCAGTTCAAACAGTTTGGTATCGAATTTGAGCGGCGACTCGTCCTGTTCTGAGAATATCCGGTTGGCGGGCCTCAATTTGTGCAGTTTGGTGATCAGATCGGCAATATACCGAGTATAGGGCTCCATCTTTTCTTCGACTTTGCCCGGGAGAGAGCCCAGTCTCTGACCGATCTCGATCATGGGTTTGACGACATAAATTTTGTCGTGGGTTTTTTGCTGCTGGGTGAGATAAAGGGCCGTGGCCAGGGCCAGAAAACTCTTTCCATACCCGGCATCGCTTTGCACCGAGACCACGTGGATGTCCCGATGGATCATCAACTCCAGGGCCAGGTTCTGATAAACGGTGCGTGGCGCGACATTCCAGATCCTGTTCTGATAGTCGATGACCCGCGCGCCTTCAGGTGGATAAAAGATCGGTTTGCCCTTGCCGTTCCACATGAAGGCGTTGGGCTGGATGTCGTTTTCGTCGGCGACGAAACCGGTGAAATGTTCGGCAACGGATTTAAAGGGGGAGGAATCCTTATAGCTTTCGCTGGAGATACCGCTGAGGCCTGCCTGGAGCTGGAGGATCTTGTCGTTGGTGACCAGGATCGGGTTGTCGATACCGCTTCCCTCGATTTCTTCGAGGATATAATTGTCCACCAGGGAGGAGAGGGACTTGGCCACCCCGTTGGCCTTGAGAACGTGGAACTGGTCCGGATTTTCGGTCAGGTATTTAATGACCTTGGCGACGATGTGGCCGAGGCGGGGGTCTTTTTTGAATTTATTTAGTTCAAGCAGGACATGGTATGGAATGTAGACATTGTTTTCATTGCCGTTTCTAAGTTTGAACAGGGCGCCGGGATCATCGAGCAGAACGTTCGTGTCGATAAAATAGTGCTTATGAACGGTCATTAAGGAAATCCCTTTTTAATGGGCCGCCATCGGGGCCGGCGGTTTTAAAAGAGCGGCAAAACGCGAGCATTTCGTCTTATACCCACATTTTGTAGTACTTGTCAATGATATGGTGCTCAACATATAGTGCCACCGGTCGATCGCTCCATAATGGCCACGGAGTGGCCGGAAATCGTACCATGCTGTGGGGATACGGTTCGGGGATCTCTATCTTTTGCTTTGTTTTTACTCAGATTTTTCAGTATGATCAACGTTGAAGGCCAACGGATAGCCCATTCCGATGCCCTTATCATTTGGGAGCTCTGTGTCCATGAATTCTGTGCGCATCAAAAGCTGGGATCAACTCCAGGATGAACTTTTTGCCGACGCCTGGGATTGTGACATCGGGCGGTTCCGGTCCCGATATGCCTTTCGTGGAATTTCCAACGCCGATCACCGGCTTGAAACCACGCTCACTCGACTCCAAGGGCCTTATGGCGCCCTGGAGCATCATCTGCTCAGAAATTTTAAAAAATACGCGCTTCGAAACGTGGTCGAGGGCGATTCCATCTGGCACTGGATGTCTGTCGCTCAACACTATGGGCTTCCCACCCGGCTTATGGATTGGACCTATTCACCCTTTGTGGCCATGCACTTTGCCACTGATGACATTGAATCGTTCGACACCGACGTGGTTATCTGGGCGGTGAATTATGTTCGGACTCATGAACTCCTTCCGGAAGAGCTTCACATGAATTTAGAGCGGGAAGGGGCCAACGTGTTTACCGTGGAGATGCTTTCCGATTCCGTTCGTTCTCTGGAAGAACTGGCCGGACTGAGCCCCGAAGCTTACGTCCTCTTCTTCGAACCTCCCTCCATGGACGACCGCATCGTCAACCAGTTTGCCTTTTTTTCGATCATGTCCGATCCAGCGGCCAGTCTTGATGATTGGCTGGCCAACCATCCGTCGATTTGGCGAAAGATCGTGATCCCGGCGGAGCTGAAATGGGAGATTCGGGACAAGCTCGATCAGGGTAACATTACCGAGCGGGTCCTGTTTCCCGGGTTGACCGGGTTGAGCCGGTGGTTGAAGCGGCACTACAGTCCGAGGTGTTAAAATTTTGGATTATGGATTTTGGATTGATTGGACGAATCGCCTGAACCTTTCAAACGTCTAAAGTTCGAAGCTTAAAACTCAAAGCGAAAAGATAAAAAGAGCTCAATTTAGACAGCTGATTGAACGAAGCTGCCTTATGGCCGCAAATTCCAACCACCATTGATAAACAAACAACGGCCTACCCATCAGCCTTGCGAACGCGCAAATCCCATCAATCCATCACTCCCCTGCTCGGTGCCTCCATCGGCCAAACCCGTACCCGGAGAGACCCAGCAAGCCGATTGCCGGACAGCGACCCCATTCTGTTTAGAATTTAACCCGACACTAATTATTTCCTAACCAAAATTTAATAGTTGAACATTATGGTAGCGGTGTCGGTTGGAAACGATGACGTGATCCGAAACACTGACACATCACAGGTGCTCAATTGCAATCTCAGTGGTAATCGGCTTCTTGAATTTACTTGTGAGTGGTTTCGTGCTTTGTTACATAAACAAGTTCGTCTTTTAACCTGTTCAACAAGAGATAGAAGCAATGGCGGTCCACCTACAGCGCGAACTGGAGAAACTGAAAAAGCGGATTCTGTCCCTCGGGGCCCTGGTCGAAGAGCGTGTTCATCTTGCGACACAGGCGATCGAAACAAGGGACCTTGACCTGTCCCACCGGATCATTAACTCCGATCACGAGGTGGACGAGATGGAAGTCGAGGTGGAAGAAGAATGCCTCAAATTGCTGGCGCTCCACCAACCGGTGGCCATCGACTTGCGCTTTATCGTTGCCATTATCAAAATCAATAACGAATTGGAGCGCATCGGCGATCAGGCCGTCAATGTGGCCCAGCGGATAATCAACATCGCCCAGCGAGACCCCATCGACTTTTATTTTGATTATGCCTCCATGGCCGAAAAAGCTGAAGCGATGCTTCGCAAGAGCCTGGACGCGCTGGTTACGCTGGATTTGGATATCGCGTTCAATGTACTGACGCTGGATGACGAGGTGGATGACATCCAAAACGAGGCCTATGATAAAATCAAAGCCGCCATCAGCCAGCGACCGGAACGGGTCGGCTATCTCATCAACCTCCTGTTGATCTCACGCCATTTGGAACGCCTGGCCGACCACAGCACCAATATCGCCGAGGAAGTGATCTACCTGATCGAAGGCGAGATCATCCGCCATGGGAAATATTGATCGGGTCGGCGATCCCATCTCGTTGAACTCTCCCCACATCGGCTCATCTGGCCCCGGCGACCCATCGGTGAGTCCGATTTAGCAGGATTGTACCGATTTGACATCGGCGGGCCGTTATACTAAAGGGATTTTCAGTATTTCCCGTTGTTCACGGGACAACGGTGTTATAGGATCTGGGATGATGGATGCCCCGGATGATCCGGATTTCTGAAACCGGAGGTCGAGATTTGGCGGACATGAAAGATCGGCGGAAATCGCCTAGAATAAATATTCGATGGCCCATATCGATCCAGACCGATCAAGGGCTTGTCAGCGGTGAAACAGTCAACATTTCCTCCGACGGGGTTTCCATCACATGCGATGAACCGATTCCGCTTGAAAAGATATTAAAGATATCGATCTTGCCGCCGGATCATCAGATCATTGAGATCACCGGGCGAATTACCTGGTCCGATTTGTGTGGCATTGATTCCGAGAACACAACGGTGGGCATCGGTCTCTGTTTCTTGGAAATATCCAAAGCGGATAAGGAATTTTTCACTCAGTTGGTGACGGATAATATGGAAGCGTAATCCCGCAACGAAATCTTCCTCCATTTACAAATTCCTACCCAGACGGAATCTATTGGTTGCCGAACCCATTCCAATCCCCGCAGTCGGGGCATTGCCAGGTAATCCCATTGCATGACATGCCCCAGAAATTTTCGTTCATACAATTCTGGCAAATGGCAAAACCGCACCGGCACCGCCAGACAAACGGAGCGATGGATCCACAGCACTGGCATTTTTTCTGCCTCGTCCGGCTTCGTCGTTTTCTTTTTGTTGTTACGGTTCCCATTTTTAAGCTCAATCGGCCACGGGATAGGATGACCATGGGAATGGCCGGCGCCTTGTCTTGAGTGTTTCCATGGTTCATGCTAACAGCACGTTCAGGTGTCGAGCGCCCCAACTTATAACCTCATGTATAGAGTGTCAATACAGACACAGAGCGGCTTTGCATGCGACCCAGGTGCCTTACATCCATCTGAAAATGCTGAAACCACATCATGCCCCGGCCTGAATGACCGGTGCAGGAAGTAACGAGTACCCCAATGAACACACCCCACACCATTTATCTCATCGACGGCACTGCCTATATCCATCGCGCGTTTCACGCGATTCGTAATTTGTCCAACTCCCAGGGGCTTCCGACCAATGCCGTGTTTGGTTTCACGCGGATGCTGATTAAGCTCATCGAGGACTGTTCCCCCGAGTTCGGCGCCATGCTGTTTGATACCAAAGGGCCAACGTTTCGCCATGAACGATATCCGGATTACAAGGCCAACCGGCCTCCCATGCCCGAAGCCATGGCGATTCAAATTCCTTACATCAAACAGGTGACCGAGGGATTCAATTTTCCGGTGATTGAGAAAACCGGGTTCGAGGCCGACGATCTGATCGGCACCTTGGCCCGTGAAGCTGAAACGAAAGGGTTTAATGCGGTTATCGTATCCGGAGACAAAGATCTGGTTCAGCTCGTATCTCAAAAGGTGTCCATATTCGATCCCATGAAAGATAAACGGATCGATCTGCAAACGGTTCGAGCCGACTTTGGATTGGAACCGAATCAGATGATCGATGTCATGGGTCTGTCCGGGGATGCCGCCGACAATGTGCCGGGGGTTCCCGGCATCGGTCAGAAGACGGCGCTCTCTCTGGTCCGGGAATACGGGAATATGGATCGCCTGTATGACGAGGTCGATTCGATTACCCGGAAGAAGCAGCGTGAGAATCTGATCGCGTTCAAGGACCAGGCATTTCTGAGTCGTGACCTGGTGACCATTGATACCCAGGTGCCGTTGGCTCTGATATGGAACGAATTCAAACTGTCCGCACCCAATGCCGACGCGCTCGCCGACCTGTTCCAAATCCTGGAATTTCGGCAACTTCAGCAAACCTACAAGACGGTCAAGGACCAGCCGCCGAAGACATACACCGCTGTTCTGGACCAAGCCACCCTGACGGTCCTTGAGGAGCGGATGAGAAAAACGAAGCGATTTTCCCTGGATACCGAAACCACATCAGAAAACCCGATGGAAGCGGACCTGGTGGGGATCTCGGTCGCCCTGGAACCCCACGAAGCCTTTTACATCCCGTGCGGCCACGCGGACACCGGAGGGGATTCTCAACTGCCCCCCGATGTTGTGCTGTCGAAGCTGCAGAAGGTCTTCAGCGATCCCGACTGCCATAAAATCGGTCAGAACATCAAATACGACTGGATGGTGCTGGCCCGCCATGGAGCCGATTTATCCGGAGTGGTGTTTGATACGATGGTGGCCTCTTACCTGCTCAACCCGTCCAAGCGCGCCCATAACCTGGACCAGATCGCCCTCGATTTCCTGGGCCACAAAACCACTACCTTCAGCGAGGTCATGGGTAAAAGCAAAGGGAAGAAAACCTTCGCTGATGTTCCCCTGGATCGGGCCACGCCATATGCCTGTGAAGATGCAGACATCACGTTAATGGCCCATGACGAAATGCTTCCCCGACTGGAGGCGATCGGACTTACGGATCTGATGGAACGTGTGGAAATGCCGTTGATACCGGTGCTGATGGGCATGGAGATGAAGGGCGTACGGGTGGACGTGGAGCGGCTTCAGGAACTGAGCAATGTCTTTGCCCATCAGCTCGTGAATCTGGAGACTGAAATCTACGAGCTCGCAGGCGAGACCTTCAACATCAACTCCTCCCAGCAGTTGGGTGCGGTTCTGTTCGAAAAGCTGAAGCTTCCCACCCAAAAGAAAACCCGGAAGAAAACCGGATACTCCACAGATGTGGAAGTGTTGACCACGCTGTCGGAACAGCATGAACTGCCGGCCCTCGTACTGCGGCACCGGAGCTTGGCAAAGCTTAAGTCCACTTATGCCGACGCTCTGATAGATCTGGTCAATCCGGATACGGGTCGGATTCACACATCGTATAATCAAACCGTCGCGGCCACCGGACGCTTGAGCAGCTCCGACCCCAACCTGCAGAACATTCCCATCCGAACCGAGGAGGGGATGGAAATCCGGCGCGCCTTTGTCCCCCGGCAAGGGTGGTTCATGCTCTCGGCGGATTATTCCCAGATTGAATTGCGCATCCTGGCTCACTATTCCGATGATCCGATCCTGATCAAAGCCTTTCAGGACGAAGAGGATATTCATACACGGACGGCCACGGAAGTGTTTAACCTGCTTCCCGGATTTGTAACACCGGATCTTCGCCGACAGGCCAAAGCGATCAATTTCGGCATCGTCTACGGCATGAGCCCGTTTGGTTTATCCAAGCAGCTTGGAATCAGTCAGAAGATGGCCAAGACTTATATTGATCACTATTTTGAAAGGTACCCTGGGGTTCAAGCCTTCCTAAACCGGACCATCCAAGACGCCCACCGGAATGGACGCACCAGCACATTGATGGGACGGATTCGGCTGCTTCCGGATATTTCCAGCCCCAATCGAAACATCCGCCAGTTCGCCGAGCGCACGGCCATCAATACCCCCATTCAGGGGAGCGCCGCAGACCTGATCAAGCTGGCCATGATCCAGGTGGATGAAGCGTTGCGCGATCGTGGACTGAAGAGCGCCATGCTGCTGACGGTTCACGATGAGCTGGTGTTTGAGGTACCTCCTGAGGAGCTTGAAAAGGTCCGGAGCCTGGTTTGTGACGTCATGGAGGGCATTTGGGAGCTTCGGGTGCCGTTGAAAGTGAATGTGGCCATCGGTCAAAACTGGGCGGAAGCCCACTAAAAGCGGTTTCAGATCGTCATCTAAAGCTTTATCGCTGCGTTATTCTGGAAATTGAAATGCTCACGTACTTCGTGTACGATCCGCTTCCAATCCCCGAAATCGCCTTGCCCTCGAGCTCGACCTAAAGCTCTGAAACCGCTTTTATGGATCAATGGATAGAGCGAAGCGATACCATCAATCCAAAATCCAAAATCCGCGATCCATAATCCAATCCGCCGCCGATAGTGCTCTGGCGGACAAGAATCCAAAATTATAATCAGGGTAAGTAATGGGGGCATATGCAAACGGACCCACGGGTCAACGGGCAAACGGGCAAACGGGCCCACCCTTCGACTCGCGTTGCTCGCTCAGGGCCAACGGGCGAACGGGCCAACGGACTATGCCACCGCCGGGGGTTCTGGTCTGCTCGGCTGGGGTCCGCATTCGTCGCGGATGTTTTTATCGGTGAGATAACGATAGAGGCTTCCTGTATAGGCGCATCGGATGATGTTTCGGATTTCCCGGATAAGAAACTCACGGGTCTCGGATTCCCCGTCTCGCAGCAACCGGAACGCCAGAAGCCGTTGGAGCTTTTTATCGGTCCGATCCCTGTCCGGGACCATCCGCATGACCCGCTGAAAGACCGTCTGGTAGGGGCCGTTCATTTCTTCTATGGCAATGAGGTTGTCGGCCATGGGCATCGTTTCCTGTGGGATTCTGCAAAACAACATAAGGTCGTTTTAGGTCCATGCAATGGGAGCTGATAGATACTGGATTCTGGATGCGAATATTCGGCTTCAGGATCCAGGATACACGATACAGGATACAGGTGTCGGATGTCCTGTCTTCGCTCTGACGAGCTACAGCAAGGCAGGCAGGGGTCTGGATTCAAGAAAAAGGGATAGTAGGGATTGGAGTGGTGGAGCGTTGGAGTGATGGACCACTGAATTTTGGATTTTGGATTGCGGATTTTGGATTGTTGAAATTGAACGTCGAAAGCGGAGAGTTCAAAGAAATACGAAAAATGATTGACGCCGCCGGAGTGGGCGTGCTGACCGTATCCTTAGCAGCGAATACCAAATACCAAATACCCAATACCGAATACCCAGCAGTTGCTACAACCGGATCATAGCGCTTCCCCAGGTCAGCCCTCCGCCGAACACCGGCAAACACACCAGTTGGCCTTTCTCGATGCTGCCGTCCCGAACGGCTTCGTCCAGGGCGATGGCGCAGGAGGCCGAAGATATATTGCCGTATTTGTGTATGGTGACGTAGAATTTTTCCATGGGGATGTCCAGAGACTTGGCCATGGATTGAAACATCCGGATATTGGCTTGATGAGGGATCAGCCAGTCGATATCGGAAACGGATACCCCGTTATGTGCCGCAGACTCTTTGATCGATTCGATAAAATGTCTTACGGCCACCCGAAAGCTAAGGTTGGCTTCGATCATGTTCAGGTAATGACGACCGTCATCGACGCTCTCATGGGAAATGGGGGTGGTTTTCGAGCCGCCGCCGGGCATCAGCAGGTGTTCGCCCCGCCCACCGTCCGTGTGCAGATGGGTGGACAGGATGGCATGGCCGTTTCCTCCAGTGGACAGCACGGCCGCGCCGGCGCCGTCCCCCCAGAGAATGCACGTATTCCTATCTTTCCAGTTCACGGTCCGGGTCATCACCTCCGCGGCAACAACGAGAATGTGCTGGGCGGCTCCGGTTTTTAAATATTGTTCGGCGACATTGAGCCCAAAAATAAATCCGGAACAGGCCGCGGTAACATCGAAGGATACGGCCTGCGGGGCGTCCAATCGGGCCTGGAGCCAATTGGCACCCGATGGGCAGCATGTGTCCGGGGTGATGGTGGCCATAATGATCATATCCAGATCTGAGGAGTGGATGCCCGCCCGGTCCATGGCATTAATGGAGGCTTCGTAAGCGAGATCCGAGGTGGCGACATCGGGTTCGGCGATGCGACGTTCCCGGATACCGGTCCGCTGAATGATCCACTCGTCACTCGTATCCAGTCCCATGGCCTCCAGGTCTTGGTTGTTCAGAATTTTCGGCGGAACGTAGGACCCTGTTCCCAAGATATTCACTGTCATCATGAGTAAACCTTCCGATACCGTCTGGGCCTACCTGGTCATTGAAACAAACGGAGACTTTTATGGCCAAGGCACTTCGAGGTGATGCTGTAGTCCATCTACCGCGAGCCTCGAACCCGCCGTCGCTCTTCGAGATATGGCGCGCAAGTAACTCGTTGCCAGCTAATTTAGCCAGCCCCAAAGCACATATGGCCTTGCCGTAGCTTCATGCGAAGGCAGGTAACGCCGGCCATGGAAGTCTCCGTTTGGCCCCGAGGGTGAAATCTTTTCAGAACACCCTAAAAGCCTCAGCGAATAAGAATATGAATTTTTCGGTCATTCCCTGATTATCCATAAACACTCCGATATCGCTGTTTCTTAACCCACTGCTGAAAAGATTTCATTCAATGGCCAGGTTAGCGGGTGTGGGTGATATAGCTGCGCACCTGATTCAGAGCCCCGGGTGACGTAATCAATAGATCTTTATCTATGTCCTGGCCGTCCAGATACTCGTTCAGAAAAAATTCAGTGCCGTCAAGCTTGAATATTTTCCCTCCGGCAGATTCGATCACCACGCGCAATGCCGCCAAATCCTTGTAGGTCACATTGGAAACGATGGCCGCCTCGGCTCGACCCATGGCAACATAGCTCAGATGGGCTCCCGTACATCCGAGATTACGGATTTTACCTGGAAAATTCGATCGATAGTGCTGGTGAAAGCGGGAAAAAGTTAGCAGCAGGCTTCGTCATTGAAGTGTTCCTGTTGGGACACCTGGATCTCTTTATCCTGCCAGAAGGCTTTATGGCCGGCACGTGCCCAGAACAAATCGCCCGTTGTCGGCATGTAAAATGCACCGAGAATGGGCCAGAAGTTCTCGAGCAGGGCTAGAGAAATGCCCCAAATGGGGATTCCGCCCTGGAAATTGGCAACACCATCCAGAGCGTCGAAAATCCATAAATAGCGCTTCTCATCATGTGTATAGTCGGTCACAAGGGGATTGTTTTCAAAGAGCTGGTGCTCGGGAAAATGTTTTCGAAGCTGTTGCTGGAAAAGCCTGGTAACATGTAGCTCCGTTTCGGTCACCAGCGTCATATCAAATTTTACCTGATCCCCGCCTTTTCCGTAATAGGATAGTGCGGCTTCCCCGGCCATCTGGATTGTATCGACGGCAAACTCTGTCAGGTCTTTAATTCCGTGGGATTGAGACACTTATCCTCCTTCTATGGCCTTTTGGAGACACTTTCCCAAGGAGAGTGCCCCTGTTTGTTGGATTCAAAACAGCAGTCGAAATAACTATCAAAAAGTGCATCTGAAACAAAGAAAAAAAACATCCCTGAGGGCCCCGTTGGGTCAGGTCCATGCGGTGGATGCTGGTTTAGGGAGCGCCGCCTGTGTTGAAGGTCTTGGTATTCCTGTAGATCCTGATCCTATCGGTACTTGAAATTAGACCCGTATGAGTCATATTCTGATTTGCGTGGTGGTCTCAACACGATCTGTGATTTTGAACAAACAGATGGTTCGTGTCGATCATGAGCGGGGCCATCCACCATGTCGATGCCGTTGATTATCCACACCATGGGAATCCGGCCGTTCAATTCATAGAGCGGAAACGGGTTCCCATGATGACTTCCCAAAAAGGAGAAAGCCATGAGCGTTCTCGTTGCACAGAAAGCACCCGATTTTACGGCGCCTGCGGTGATGCCCAGCGGGGTTATCGAAGACCATTTCACCCTGTCGAGCCTGAGAGGCCAATACGTCGTGCTGTTTTTTTGGCCGCTGGATTTCACATTCGTATGTCCCACGGAAATTCTCGCCCATGATCATCGAATGGGTCTCTTCAAGGAGCGAAATGTGCAAGTGGTGGGGATTTCCATAGACTCTCAGTTTACCCATTTTGCCTGGCGAAACACGTCGATCCAGGAGGGGGGCATCGGCCCCGTCCAGTTCCCCATGGTGGCGGATATTACCCACGCGATTACCCGTGCTTACGGTATCGAGCATCCCGATGGGGTTGCCATGCGGGCCTCTTTCCTGATCGATCGAAATGGCGTTGTTCAGCACCAGGTGGTCAACAACCGGCCATTGGGGCGCAATGTGGATGAGATGCTGCGCATGGTGGATGCACTTCAATATTATGAAGAAAACGGTGAGGTCTGCCCGGCGGGCTGGCAAAAGGGCGATTCCGGCATAGCGGCCACAGCCGAAGGGGTGGCGGACTACCTGTCCCAACACGGGGAAAAACTATAACGGTTCTCCGGCAAACTGGTAAACAAAGCCGGACGTTGAAACCAAAGAATCCGTCTGATCTCATGGAAATGGGAACAAGCGGCGGGCGTTACTTTAGAAACGGAATGGGCTTGCCGGTTCGATAGGCCAGGGCCTGACAAGTGGCAATGAGGGTGCCATCGCTGTCGGTCACGCGGATGTCGTAATTGGCGGTCCGTTTGGTCTGGCTTACCAATCGCGCTTCTGCGCGAAGCCGTGTTCCGTCTTCCGGGCTGGAGACATAGGTAACGTTCACATTGAGCGCGACGGCAATGGTACCGTCCGTCTGGCCGGCGGTTTCAAATGCCTCATCGATCAGCGCAAAAATAGCCCCCCCGTGGGCGCGCCCATAGATATTGGCCATGGTCGACGGCGCATAGGCCATTTCTACCACGGAATGGCCAAACTCCAGAGTGACCAACTTTATGCTCAACGCCTGCGCGAAGGGTTCTTTTTCAACCGCCTGCTCGATGGCATTTCGGATCGCTTCTTCCATCATTCCTGCCCATCCATTGCGTTATTGCGCCCAGTCACACCGGTGCCCATTCAGTATGAGGCCCGGTAAAGTGGACTGCCAGTACGGATCACATGTTGCGAAGCAGAGCCAAGTGCCGGCGCTGATCTTCCGTGAGATTTTAAAAACTGATTTCCATCCCCTTGGGGTCACGCCGGCAAACCCGGCCGTTTAACAGAAAGGCGGACATCCCCGCGGCGCCGGAAAAGGTGACGGAGATTTCTTCGCCCAAGGCAATGGGGTCGGCCGTTTCAATAAAGACCCCATCGTCGGATATCCGAGTGACATACCCCTGGTTGGATACCTCTTCGGTGTCGTAGTCCACGGCGATGCGTACCGATTCATCCGCCTCGCCCGGTACCTCCGGGGTGGCAGGTGCCTCCCGGGTGGTAGGTGCCTCTGCCGCCAGATGGGCGATGATGATGGTAATATTGTCATCCCCGCCGCGGTCGTTGGCCATCCCGACCAGCGTTTTTCCGGCAAGCTCCGGGGGTTCGCTGGTCACTACCTTGCAAATTTCATCCGGCGACACTTTGTCGCTGAGACCGTCGGAGCAAATCACGAGAATGGCATCGCCGTCTAATGGTACTTCGGAAACATCCGGCGTGACGTTCTCCTTGAGTCCCATGGCCCGCGTCAGCACGTGCTTCAAATGCCCGGCCAACTGGAGGTGGTCCCCCTCCGGATGAAGCTCTTCATACTCCGCCAACATGGAATGGGGTACGGATATCAAACGGATGGTTTGGTCTTGCACCAGGTACACGGGACTGTCGCCTACATTGGCCGAAATCAATAAATTGTCGTCCAGATAGACTGCGGATACCGTAGACCCCATTCCTTGATAGGCTGGATTTTGCTGTGCGTTCTGGTGGACGGTACGATTTGCCAGGTGGATGGCGTTCAACAGAAGATTGGTCGATGGGGAAAGCTCTTCTTCTGTTTGCGGCAATTCTTCCCGGGCAGGATGGGCATGGAATTTAGCCATAAAACCGGCAACCGAATCGACGACCAGCCGGCTGGCGATTTCTCCTGCAGCATGCCCCCCCATGCCGTCGGCGACGATAAATAATCGGAGGCCGTTATCGAGATGATACGCGTCTTCATTGCCTTTTCGTTTTCGGCCAACATCCGTGATGCCCGCCGACTGAATAGACAACATAGTCACCCCATAGGAATATAGAAAAAGCGGTCTAACCCGGGTATTTCACCAGAGCGAGGCTGTTTACGTGAAGATATTTGATAAACGTTCGTGACTGTGTCGGGCTAATGAACCGATGGATGGATCAATTTGAGAAAATACCGGGAAGAAGAATGACTGTCAACCTGTCATGAGGATACACTCCACACCATCCAGTAAGGTCATTTCAACGGAGGTGATGAACGACGGGAAACACGTTCGTCCTGATAACGATCTCATAATGCTTCATGACAGTTATCTGCGAATTGATGAAGGTATTCATTTAAGGTGTCGTAAGGTTTACCCGCCTCGAGTTTCCACTCCTTGTACCCAGGCCATGGCGCACATTTGAACAGGATCCCAGGGGCTGCTCAGGGGAGGCGTGTAACTCAGGTCCAGGTGGATGAGATCGGACACCTTCAGGCTATGATAAAGGGCTGTCGCAATGACATCTATACGTTTAGACACTTCAGTACCGTGGCGACCCAGGATCTGGGCGCCCAGACACCTGCCGGTGGCGCGATCTCCGATGATTCGAATGGTCATCGGCCGGGCGTTTGGGTAGTAAACCTTGTGATCCCAAGTTTCCAGAGTGATTGCGAGAGGATCGAATCCCGCCTGTTGTGCCTCCCTCTCTCCCAAACCGGTCCTCGTCACCACCAGGTCAAAGATTTTCACTGCCTGGGTCCCCAACGACCCTTCGAACACAGCGTTCCCGCCGACCGCATTCTCTCCAGCGATTCGACCCTGTTTGTGGGCTGTGGTCCCCAATGGGAGGTACAGATTCTGCTGCAACATGCGGTGCCATGTCTCCGCACAATCACCCGCGGCGTAGATCCCCGGGATCTCCGTACGCATGTGCCGATCCACCGTGAGCGCACCATTAAATCCCGTGCGGCAGCCGGCGGATTGGGCAAGGGCCGTTTCCGGACGACTGCCGACCGCGACCAGCACCATATCCGCCGTTGTCTCGAACTGATCGGAGCCTTTAATCAACAGGGTGTCTGATTGTTCCCTGATCGATTCCACCGCGACATTGGTGACCACTTGGACCTGATGACGTTCGAGTTCAGTCTGGATGATTTTCGCGAGTTGGGTGCCAACCGTGCCCAATACGGTGTTCTCAAATTCCACAACCGTGACCCGTATACCTCGAATCGTCAATGCATCGGCCATCTCCATGCCGATATATCCGCCGCCTATCAGGACAGCGGATTTTGGACTCCGCTCGGTCAGATATTGATGAACGGCAAAACTGTCATCCATCCACCGGAGGAAAAACACACCGGTTTGATCGATGCCGCTGATGGCTGGACGGATCGAGGTGGCCCCGGTGCCGATAACCAGTTTGTCATATTCAAGGTTATGGAGGCGGCGGTTATCATCCGTCACGGTGACGATGCGTCGTTCTGGATCGATTTGGTGCACCCGGTGCTGAAGCAGCAGGTGAATTCCCTCTCTCTCGAGGTCCTCCACGGTGCGATGGGCCAGGGAGCGCCAATCGGAAACTTCACCGCTGAGATAAAACGGAAGCCCACATATGCTAAAATTAGGAAACATGTCGGCAACAATTACGGACACGTGGGTAGTTGGATCCAGTTCTCTTGCCCGGAGGGCCGCACTGATTCCGGCATCGCTGCCGCCGATGACCAGCAGGTTCATTTTATACTCCTCCTCAATACCCGCCACATGTTCTGATGAATGTATCCCCCAAATGTTAAAGAGATGTTAGGTTGGTTGATCAGGTGTCGTCCGCGTCCCAACCGCTATGACTCTATCCCTTCAGGGTTTCCGACCCCTCCCATTTTTGATATAATTAATTAACTTGTCCAAGGGCTCAATGGCATTGATAGTCGGGCAGATGTACAGGAGTTCCCATGACCTGCATACTCGCAGTGGACGACGATGACATTATTCTCGAACTGATCCGAAGGTTGTTCAGCTCGGACGGATATTCTCTGTTTCTGGCGAAGGAGGGTGAAGAGGCCATCGAAAAAGCCAAAGCCCTTCATCCGGATCTGGTTATCCTGTATATTAATATACCGGGAATGGATGGTTACGAAATCTGCCGCCGTTTGAAAACCGATCCCGACACCCGGTCTTCCATGGTGTTGTTGCTGTCCGGCCGAAGTTCTTTGAAAGATCGTCTCAAGGGCTACCAGGTACATGCCGACGACTACATGATCAAGCCTTTTGATTTAGAGGAACTCAATGCGAAGGCGGGGACGCTGCTGCGACTGAAAAAGGGGCAGGATGAACTCAAATCAATCAACCGCAGATTGGAATCGGTCATCCATGCGAAGACGCGGGAATTGGTGGGCAAAGAGCGGGAAGCCATCTTCGGGCAATTGGTACAGGGGATCGTGCACAATTTAAAGGGTCCTTTATCCGTGGCCATGATGAAGGCGGACCTGACCAAATACGCCGTAAAAGACCCCCTGGATGCCAAAGACCCATTGCCCGAGGCCCAACGCCTGGAGATCGAAAAGATTCATTCCCATCAGGTCCGTATCTTAGAGGCGGTGGGGAAAATTGAACAACTGATAGAAAACCTGCTTGAAAAAGGCCGTTTCGAATCGGTGGACGAACGCCAGAATATCGATTTAAACGATTTGATCGAACGGGAGCTGGCTTTTCTCGAGGCGGATATGGAATTCAAACACGATGTGGAAAAGAATCTTGAATTGGATCCAAACCTGCCGACCATTAAAGGGGTATATGCCGACTTTTCACAGGTCGTTTACAATATGGTACAAAATGCACTTGAAGCCATGCACAACAGAGACGAGAAAAAACTTCGCATCTGCACGCGGTTTGACGACAGCAGCGTAAATATCGATTTCAGCGATTCCGGCATCGGAATCGCCCCCGAACACCTCGAGAGAATTTTTGACCCTCACTTTACCACCAAATCCGGAACAGCCGAATCCGGCCCCCGCAAATCCGGCGCTCGAGATTCCGGCGGTACCGGCCTGGGATTGTTTATCTGCACTCGGCTGATGGAAACCTACGGCGCGACGATATCCATTCAGAGCATTCCCGGGGAAGGGGCCACGTTCACCGTGTCGGTGCCCAGAGATCCCGTTAAACCCTAATTCCGGCAACCGCCGGCGGCTAAAAAAACGGCAGAACCGAATGCGGTCCTGCCGTTGTGTTTTCTGAATTAAGCCGTCTGACGAGGGTCCGCGCGAGCACGGACGCGGGTTATCGATGACCGGTCAGATGACGTTTTCCGGATCTTTGATGTCCATGGTGTCGACCTGTATCATAAACCGGATGAACTCCGGACATTCCTTCCTGCACGTGTCCTTTTTCCACAGTTTCATGGTTTCTGTTGGATCCTCGCCGATGGCCTGCAATTTGAGGAGCACCTCATAAAGGGCTCGGTACTCTTGGTTTTCGAGGCTAAACAGGGACTTGGCGAATTCAAGAAAGTCGTCGTAGGAGTCAAAACCCTCAAGATGCTGGGGGGGCGTTTCGTCGAATTTTATCGTCATGTCGCCTCCTTTTGTCGGCAACGATATTAATCCATAGGATACGGAAAGGTTACAGCAGGTTACCGGGAAATATCGTTTTTTACAACATTCATCCGGGACATTGCGTAAACCTTCGAAACAGTCTGTTTTTAGCCAATCGCTGAAAAGATTTCATGCCATATTCGGGTTAACCGAAACGTCCGGTTATATAATCCTCCGTCAGTTTATGCCGGGGTTTGGTAAAAATCCGGGGTGTTGGACCCACCTCGACAAGATAGCCCAGATGGAAGTACGCGGTACGCTGGGAGACCCGTGAGGCCTGTTGCATGGAGTGGGTAACGATCACAATGGAATAGTGTTCCCTGAGTTCGTCAATCAAACCTTCGATCTTTGCCGTGGCGATGGGGTCTAGCGCAGAGCACGGCTCGTCCATCAGGATTACTTCGGGGCTGACGGCGATGGTACGGGCAATGCACAGTCGCTGTTGCTGCCCTCCGGAAAGTCCGGTGCCGGGTTGATCCATACGGTCTTTGACCTCACCCCACAAACCGGCCTTGATCAGGGAGGTCTCGACAATCTCATCCAACTCGGCCTTATTTCGTGCCAATCCATGGATCTTGGGACCGTAGGCCACGTTTTCATAGATCGATTTAGGAAAAGGGTTCGGCTTCTGGAATACCATGCCCACCTGGGCTCGGAGCGGAACCACATCGATTTTGCTGTCGTAAATGTTCTGGTCGTCGAGGGTGATGTCGCCCGCCACACGGCACCCTTCAATGGTATCGTTCATCCGGTTCAGGCAGCGCAGAAACGTTGACTTGCCACAACCCGAGGGCCCGATCATGGAAATCACCTCGTTTCGGGCGATGTCCAGGGACACACCGAAGATAGCCTGCTCGCCGCTATAGTAGACATCGACGTCCCGACAGGTCATCCGAGGATTGGAAACCGTCACTTCCCCGACCGTTTTCAGGCCTTTGAGCATCTCGAGTTCTTTGGCCTTGTCGGGCGCTTTCTCTTCACGTATCTGAATTGTAGATTCAGTCATCATCTGTGCCGCTGATGGGTTCATTCCATAATATTCCAGGTAAACCAAAAATGAGAACAGGCCGGGTCAGATTACGCCGGCCCGTCTCATTGTTGGGATCGTTACGGTTACTTCATGGAGATCGTGTTCATTAATTTCACGTTTTCATGAAATTTCATCCGCTCCTCTTTCGGCATGGGGATCATCCCTTTTTCCGCCAGATATCCATCCGGACCCCAGGCCTTATCACTGGTAAACTCAGCCAGGTAATCTTTCATACCGGGGATAACATCCACATGGGCCTTTTTTACATAAAAGAAGAGCGGTCTCGACACCGGGTATTTCCCGTCGGCAATGGCCTCGAAGGTCGGCTGAACGCCATCCACGAAGGAGCCCTGAACTTTGTCGGTGTTCTGATCCAGGAAACTGAATCCGAAGATCCCAATCGCGTTGGGATTGGCGTCCAGTTTCTGGACGATCAGATTATCATTTTCTCCTGCTTCGACATAAGCTCCGTCTTCGCGGACAGTATGGGCGATGGCCTTGTAGCGTTTTTTGTCGGATTTCTTCATCGCCTTGATCCAGTCGATCTTCTTGGCGCCCCCTTCCATCGCCAGTTCCACGAAAGCATCCCGGGTACCGGAGGTTGGGGGCGGGCCCAGTACTTCAATCTTGGTATCGGGCAGGGATGGGTTGACATCTTTCCAGGTCCTGTAGGGGTTCCGGATCAGTTTCTGCCCACCCTTTGGGTCGGGTACATCTTTGGCCAGGGCCAGAAAGATATCTTTCCGGGTCAGCTTGAAGGGTTTTGCTTTTTTGGAGTTGGCCAGTACGATGCCGTCATAACCTATCTTGACCTCGATGATGCCATTGACGCCGTTGGCTTTGCACTTCTTAATTTCCGAGGACTTAATAGCCCGGGAAGCGTTGGTGATATCCGGATGTTCCACCCCTACACCGGCGCAGAAAAGTTTGAGCCCGCCACCCGATCCGGTCGATTCGATTTTCGGGGTCCTATAAGGTGTGGTTCGTCCGAACTGCTCTGCGACCGTGGTGGCGAACGGATAGACCGTTGACGATCCGACAATGCTGATATAATCCCGCGATGATCCGGCATCGACCGTGCCAAAACCAGCGAATAAAAGCAATGCGGCTGCCAAAAGGGCTGTCTTTTTAAACATGTGGGTTACCTCCTTCGATAGTCATTCTTGAATCGTTTCTCCTCCGAATCCGAATGAGGTAATTTTGCCCTTCGGAACTAGCCTTGCGTTAGGCAATCGTTAGAAAAATATGAGAAACGATGTTTCCAACCGGCCCATTGACCCGGATGGGCGTGAATTCCATGGTAGCGGAATCGGCAGACGGCCTACCATCGCCGTTCGTATTTTTTCCGAAGCATCACCGCCGCCGCATTCATGGCGATTAAAAAGGCCAGCAGAACCATGATTGCCGCGGATGTTTTTTCCACAAACGCCCGCTCGGGGCTGTCCGCCCACAAATAGATCTGAACGGGCAGGGCGGTTGACGGGTCGCTGAACCCCTGGGGGACATCCACGATGAATGCCACCATCCCGATCATCAGGAGCGGAGCGGTTTCGCCCAGCGCACGAGCCATTCCGATGATGGTTCCGGTCAGGATCCCGGGTAATGCCAGGGGCAGCACATGGTGAACGATCATCTGCATCTTGGACGCTCCGATCCCCAGGGCGGCTTCCCGGATCGAAGGGGGTACCGATTGAAGGGCGGCGCGGCTGGCAATGATAATGGTCGGGAATGTCATCAATGTAAGGACCAGTCCCCCGACTATGGGCGCGGACCGGGGAAGGCCGAAAAAATTTAGAAATACCGCCAACCCAAGCAGCCCGAAAACAATGGACGGTACGGCAGCCAGGTTGTTGATGTTCACTTCGATCAAATCGGTCCAGCGATTTTTCGGTGCCAATTCTTCGAGATAGACTGCCGCGGCCACACCGATCGGAAAAGACAGCAGCAGCGTCACCACCAGAGTGAAAAAGGAACCCAGTGCCGCCCCGGCAATTCCGGCCATCTCCGGCTCTCGTGAATCGCCGGATTGTAGAAACGTCCAATTGAATTTCTTTTCAATCCGAGCGTCAGCGGATAGCTGATCCACCCACGCCAATTGCTGGTCATCGATTCGACGTTCGTCTTCCGGGACATCGCGGCGGATGTGCCCCTTTATGAGCATGTCGATATCATCGTCTGCCGCCACCCACACGGACATTTCTTTACCGATAAGATCCGGATTTCGGAGTACCATATCCCGTAATTGAAAGGAGGCGCCTGAGCTGACGATCTTGTAAAGCTTGCGTTTGTCCCGGCGACCCTGCACATCCGGAAACATCGCTCGCAACGTTTTTTTGACAAGGCCCGGATAATCGGCTCTTGCCAGGGTGTCCCCCTGAAGCATCTCCGGATCGAAATACACGTTCAGTTTCACGAAGGTTTGTAAAAATGCCGTATGCCCATTTCCAACAATGTTAATGAACATGATCGAGAGAAACAGTAGGCTGGCAATCACGGCAGAGAGGCCCAGCAACCGGAAACGGCGTTCGGCTCGGTAGCGCTTCCGGAGGCCCATATTGACCGTTTCGATGGCCCGCGTCGGTTTCGTGATGCTGATGGTTTCTTGAACGGCGGCTCTATTCATATTGTTCTCGGTATCTTCGCACCACCTGCAGCGCGATGACATTGAGGATAAGGGTGACGATAAAAAGGAGCAGGCCTAAAGCAAACGCCGCCAGCGTTTTGGGGCTGTCGAACTCCTGGTCGCCCACGAGCAGGGTGACAATTTGAACGGTGACGGTGGTGACCGCCTGAAGCGGATTTGCGGTCAGATTGGCTGCCAGCCCGGCTGCCATGACCACGATCATCGTCTCTCCGATCGCCCGGGACACGGCCAAGAGAACGCCGCCGACAATACCAGGAAGCGCTGCCGGCACAACAACCTGTTTGATGGTTTCCGAATGGGTGGCTCCCAACCCCAACGCGCCATCCCGCAGTGCCTGGGGAACGGCGTTAATCACGTCATCGGAGAGGGACGAAATAAACGGAATGATCATAATCCCCATGACCAGCCCTGCGGCCAATGCGCTTTCGGATGACACATCGAGTCCGATGATCCCGCCCATATTTCGAATAAACGGGGCCACTGTCAGCGCCGCGAAAAAACCGTATACGACGGTTGGGATACCGGCGAGTATTTCCATAAGAGGCTTTGCCACCGCCCGAAACTTCTTATTGGCATACTCTGATAGATAGATGGCCGACATCAAGCCGATGGGCACAGCCACCACCATGGCAATAATGGAGATCAACGCCGTCCCGAGAAACACCGGGATGGCACCGAAAGCGCCGGATGAGCCTACCTGGTCGGCGCGAATGGCCATTTGGGGGCTCCATTCCAGGCCGAACAGAAAATCGGTGAGCGGGATGATCTGGAAGAATCGGATGGCTTCGTACAGAACCGATAGGACGATCCCGATGGTAGTGAAGATGGCAATGGTGGAGCAAAGCACGAGAATGACCTTGATGACCCGTTCCACCTGGTTTCTCGCCCGAAGCGTTGGGTTGATTTTACGCCCTGCGACCCATGCCGCCCCGATGGCTAGGGACAGCGCTGTTACGGCCAGTGCTGCGTTACTGGTGGCTTGCAGGTTTTGATATCGATCGGCAGCCCCTCGCATGATAGGATCGATCTTCCCGGATACAATATTGCCGGACACCAGATTTTTAATGTCATTGACGATCAGGCTGAGTCGATCCGGAGACAAAGCCCTGATCTCTTCCGGGAGATCTGCGACTACCAGATTGATGATGATAGTGTTTTCAAATGTCAGCCAAAACCCGAACAGTATTAATGATGGGATGCCGCACCATAATGCGGTGAGCGCCCCGTAATAGGAGGGCCTCGAGTGAAGGCTTTGGATCCCTGTTTTGGGATCTGCAACGGCAAACGCCTGACGGCGTCCAAAATAAAATGCTGCCGAAGACAGGCACAGTAATACGACTATCAATGTCAGAGGGGTCATTATGCTATGGATAACGATTGTGGTGTTGGTTCAGCTGGACCATGGAACGGTATTGGAATAGATATACAGCCGGTTGTTACTTTCTTTGAAATCAGAATGTGTACATTAAGCGACTTTGGTCTCCAGTATTTACCGAACCTAGTTCGACCCTGTTAGAGACGCGTTAACAAATTGTTAAGATTTTGTTAGCGTGACCATTTTTTAATGATCTAAGAGAGTTGGCCGGAATCTTGCCTTGGGTTTGTCAGGGGGCGACCACGGGGAGTTTAAATCTATACCGGGGAATTGCTGAAACGAAAAAAGAAGTATTTTCAAAAGGTCGGATCGCAATGAAACCTACCCGCCTCCGGTGGGTGAACTACAGGCATGGGGCTGGCCCGCCCGAGGCGCATAAACCTCGGGCGGGCTGAAAGATTGAAGAAGTTGGAAGCTAAAAGCTGAAAGCCTGACACCTGCATCCTGAATCTTGCATCCGGTGGTTGATTTTAACAGCCGGTACCGTAAACTGCCCTCAAAAACCCGCAACGCTCACTGCAGAACCTGAAACCACGGCCGTCCACCACCGCTCGTACGTATCCCCGGAATCCAAATTGGTTGGTTTCACCTTTGCTCATGGGACAAAGCGCCCCGCCGGATGCATAGGTATAGGATCCATGATCCGTGAGTCCCAGGTTATGTCCGATTTCATGGAGGGCAACCTTCAGGGTGCGGCTGATCAACATCCAATAATCCCGATCGTTTTCGATCGTCTTTGGGCTGAGTCGGCGGGTGGACACTACGGCAACGTGATTTTTAGGATTTTTTCCGCCGATGATGCTGTTGTAGAAATCGTTTTCATCGTCGATTTTTAAATCCGCGTCCGTGATGCCCAGTACGTGTCCTCCGATTTTGGAATTAAGCACCATGGTTAAAAAGTAGGCATCTATGCTGTCCATGGTGGGCGAATCCTGATGGGCCAACTAGAATTCTTCGATGATCCCCGGAAAAGACTCGACAATGGTGCTGCCGATGCTTTGCATGCTGCTGAAGGTCATGACGTTCCCAAGGCGAACGATGTTCAATCTGGTCATGTCGTCGAACATGGCGGAGGGGCTCCTTGGCGGTTGCAGTTTCCTAACGAGTGACGATCATGTGTACTGGACTAAAGTTCATGCCGAGATTCGGACGCTTCCCATGATCAACTATTTTACCTTTCGAGAGGCAACACGTCAAACTCCGGGCATCCTGATGGATACTTCGGAAGGGATTTTGGGTCGATTTTGAATAGGCGGGTATGCTATGGAATTTCGACACCTGAGCAAACGTTCCACACTGACCGAGTCATCATACGTAAACCCCGGAACCACAGCGTCCCCGAATTCGAAAGCCCGTTTCGTCATGGCCAAGCTGACAACGCGCCGTAGGGAAGATAACTCGCTTCAGATCGAACTCGCCGGCAAATGGCGGGTTGGCGAAAGAATCCCGTCCGCCGAAGCGGTCATCGGTCGGGTGCCGGATCATGTGCCCGTTAAGCGGATCACCTTCAGTGTCGGCGATCTACAGGAATGGGACAGCAGCCTGTTGGCGTTTCTGTCCCGGTTGGACCGCTACTGCCGGGCAAACTCTATCACTGTGGATTATACTGCTTTACCCGGCGGCATACTTCGATTGATGGCGCTGTCAAAGGCGGTACCCAAACGGGAAGATGTCCGGAAAACACCTCGAAGGCTGTCCTTTTTCCTCTGTGTCGGCGACATGGGCATCCGTTTTGCTCGGGCCGGAAAGGATACTTTGGATTTGCTCGGGGATCTGGCCCTTGCCGCCGGCGGGGTGTTGCGGGGAAAAAGTCGTGTGCGGCGCGATGATCTGCTCCGAATCATCCAGGAGTGCGGAGCAGATGCGTTGCCGATCATCGCTCTGGTCAGTTTTCTGGTCGGTCTAATCATGGCCTTTGTCGGGTCCATTCAGCTGGCCCTGTTCGGCGCCCAGATCTACGTCGCGGATCTCGTGGGGATTGTGATTGCCAGGGAAATGGGTGCGATTATGACGAGTATCGTGATGGCCGGTCGAACCGGTGCCGCCTTTGCCGCTCAAATAGCCACCATGCAAACCAACGAGGAGATCGATGCGCTGCGGACCCTTGGGATTTCCCCGGTGGAATTCCTGGTTTTGCCACGGGTTCTGGCTCTGGTGATCATGATGCCGCTGCTCGTGCTCTATGCCGATATCATCGGAATTCTGGGCGGAGTTATTGTCGGCGTGGGTGTCCTGGATATCTCCCTGGCCCAATACCTGGAACAGACCCGAAAAGCGTTGACGGTCACTCATTTTTCCATCGGGCTGGCCAAAGCCATCGTTTTCGGTTTCATCGTGGCCATTACCGGTTGCATGCAGGGCATGCGAAGCGGCCGCAGCGCGTCGGATGTCGGCCTGGCGACAACGTCTGCCGTGGTGATTGCCATCGTGGGAATTATTGTTGCTGACGGTCTGTTTGCCATAGTGTTGAACATCCTGGATATCTAAGACAGATGGTTTCGAATAACGATCCGGATCGAAAAGCACTGATTACCGTATCGGACCTGACGATTGCGTATGGCAGTTTTATCGTAATGCGGGATCTGGATTTCCAGGTTAAGCGAGGGGAAGTATTCGTCATTATGGGGGGCAGCGGCTGCGGAAAGAGTACCCTCATGAAGGTTCTGGTGGGGCTCAAGTCTCCCGAGGCGGGAAAGGTCTTTTATGGCGATACCAGCTTTTGGGAGAAACAACCGGGACAGCGGGATGCGTTTATGCGTAATTTCGGAGTGCTGTATCAAAGCGGTGCCTTGTGGAGTTCCATGACGCTGTCCGAAAATGTGGCACTTCCCCTGGAGCAATATACCAACCTGACGCCCAAGGAGATTCGGGAGCTGGTGTCGCTCAAGCTTTCCCTGGTGGGACTGGCAGGATTTGAGGAATACTACCCCTCCGAACTGTCCGGAGGCATGCGCAAACGGGCCGGTTTGGCGCGCGCCATGGCGCTGGACCCGGAGATCCTCTTTTTCGATGAGCCGGGCGCAGGGCTTGACCCGGTAACTTCTAGATTGTTGGACGATCTGATTTTTGAGATCCAGGCGAGCCTGGGGTCGACCGTCGTGATTGTGACCCATGAACTGGCCAGCATTTTCGCCGTCGGCACCAATGCGATTTTTCTGGATACCGATGAGCGGACCATCACCGCCTACGGGCCGCCAAAGGAGCTTCTGGAAACAACGGACAACCCGAACGTGAGACGGTTTCTCTCCAGGGGAGAAGGATAACAGTTGGAATGCTGGCTATCCCGTTCTACATGGGCAGAAAACAGGTGTCGGGTGTCAGATATCAGGGGTGAACTGAAAGCTGAAAGTTCAAAGCTGAAAGATTACAGACACAAACTGAAAACCTAAGGCGGAGTTCAACGAATGACGTTCCGCGAAGCGGAACAAATGACTAAATGACACCGCGCCGCAGTGGGCGTGCTGACCGTATTGTTAGCAGCGAATACCAGATACCCAATACCGAATACCCAGGAGAGAACGGGTCCACGGGCAAATCCTTCGACTCGTTGCACTCGCTCAGGACAAGCGGGCGAACCCTTCGACTCGCTTCGCTCGCTCAGGACAAGCGGGCCCAAGGGCTAACGGACTAACCAACTAGGGATACCATAATGGCCTCAGAAGCCAACAAAACCCTCATCGGAGCGTTTATTGTCGGAGCAATGGTGCTGGCGGTTGCCGGAATTGTTGTTTTTGGGACCGGAACGCTGTTTAAGGAAAGCGATCGTCATGTGCTTTTCTTCAGGGGAACCGTAAACGGACTGGATCTGGGGGCACCGGTTCAACTCAAAGGGGTTACCATCGGCACGGTCAGGGATATCCGCATCATCTTTGATCCGGATGATCTATCGTTGTTTAACCGTGTGGAAATTGAAACCGCTCCGGGCAATCTCATTACCTCCGAAAAACTTCGAGATGACCCCATCGAAACCGAAGAAGAATACGAGGAACTCATCAAACGTTTAATCGACCACGGTCTCCGCGCTAAACTGGTGCTTCAGAGTTTTTTGACAGGTAAGGTATTCGTGTCCCTGGATTTCTTCCCCGGTACCCCGGTGAATCTTCTTGGAATTGAAGAAGATATCCTGGAACTACCGACCTTGCCTTCCGATCTCGAAGCATTCGCCAAAATCTTCGATCAGGTAAACTTTGAAGAGCTGGCGGAGAAGCTAACAAACATTATTAATGGCATTGAAGAAGTGATCACCGCTCCGGAAGTTATGGAAACCGTTCGATCTGCCGCGTCGACGATGCAAAGTTTTGGCCGTCTGGCAGACAATCTGGATATGCGAACGGATGCCTTGACCGTCAGTTTGGACAAAACGCTTACCGATGCCCGGAAACTGTTTGCGGATCTGGAGCCTCTCACCGATGAGTTTGCCGGTGCCGCCGGCGATGCTCGAAAGCTGCTGCAGAATTTGGATAAACAGGTAGAACCGCTGGTGACCGATCTCGAAGAGACCGCCGTTGCCGCCCAGGAAGTCTTATCCGAAGCCAAGGTCCTGTTTGCCGATCTCCAGGAGATCACGGGAGAAAACTCACCCTTGCTGTACAAGGCGGACGACGCCCTTTCGGAGATGGCGGCAGCGGCGAGGGCGCTCCGTTTCTTGGCCGATTTCCTGGCCCAACACCCGGAATCCCTGCTTCACGGTCGGGGGGAACCTGGAGAGTAACTATGGAATTACGGTATGGGATTCGATGCGCGATGATCGCGCTGTTGTTGATGGTGATCGGATGTTCATTGGGGTCTGTCCAGTCGGCGCCGACACGGATGTTCACGCTGAGTGCGACTATCGATACTCAAGCGGCGACACCCATCCTGAGAGATGAGGTGATTGGGATCGGTCCACTCACCCTGGCCCAGTACCTGGATCGCCAGCAGATTGTGACCCGCGTGTCGCCCCATGAATTAAAGGCGGCCGAATTCTCCCATTGGGCGGAACCGCTGAAGAGCAATATCACCCGGGTGATCCGGGAAAATGTATCCATGTTGACCGGCTCCGAGCAGGTCTTTTCATTTCCCTGGCAGCGATCCATCCAGGTGGATCACCAGATCACACTGAATGTGTTGCGCTTCGAAGCTGCGTCGGATGGGCCGGTGACACTGGTGGTTCAGTGGGCGATTTACGGTGAGAATAACAAAGAACGTCGTATCCATCGGCGAACGACCATCGAAACCCCGGTATCCGGAACCGGCTACGATGCGATTGCCTTGTCCATGAGCCGGGCCCTGGAGGACTTAAGCCGGCAAATCGTCGATGGGATCAACGATGTCATGTCAGGTATATAGCTTATGCGTTAGGTGAAATGCTCGAGGGAAATCAGTCTGCTCTGCCCCCCTGGCGGGAAGGAGCGGGTGTTGCTCGAGGCTGCTTCGCAGGAGTCGGTTTAGCCTCCGGTCGTCCACCACTTTCCCGGATCTCCTGCTTGATCCGCTGCTCTTTCTGGACCTGGCGCTGATGATAGGTGTTGCTGTCTTCACGTTTTGTTTCATCGGTGCCGGTTGAGGGGGGAGCCGCGTCAGCCGTGGGAGGAGTGGGCTCTGCTTTCGGCTGCGCTTGCTGCTGTTGCTGAAGATATTGCTTGTCGCTCTCCTTGCGTTGCCGATCTTTTTCGGCATCGAAGGGGATCTCCTTGTCTTGCCCGACAATTGTTGCGCCCGGCGGTGGCGGTTCATTGGTAAAGTGTTTTACCCCGTTTTCATCGATCCACTCGTACACTTGCCCTGCCAAAGCGCACGGTACGGCAACCATGAGGACAATAATGAGACACATCACAACAGACTTCATAAGCGGGTTCCTTTAGGCAGGATTTTTGAAGCATGACATTTCACGTATGATGACTACCATATTGGGCGATCAGGGACAACATTCATGCTGACATCAAAGCCCTATTGCATTTGGCATCCGCTTGCCGAAGAAATAGTTAAAATTTTAGGGTCCTATAAAAAGATTGAGGCTGCGGTTCTTGTCAATTCCTTCACCCCCACCGCGCTTCCCCTGGTGGGAGGGAGTCACAGGGAGGGGGGTAAATTCGGCTGATTCCTTATTTTTGTTTATAGGACCGAAATTTTATAGTTCACTGGAATCACTGACGAAAGGAGCGTTTGTATGAAAAAGGGAGTCACCATTTTACTGATCAGTGCCGTTTTTATCTGTCTCTCCGGGATTAGTTCGGCGCAGGACATGATCATTTACCCGGCAAAGGGCCAGAGCCAGGAGCAGCTCGAAAAGGATAAGTATGAATGCTACTCCTGGGCAAAGAAGCAATCCGGATTCGATCCCATGCAGATGCCGACGGCCTCTGCACCGCCTCCCCAGAAGGAACCGGCCAGGGGAGGTCTTGGCCGCGGCGCCGCGCGAGGCGCAGCAGCCGGGGCAGCTGTCGGCTCCCTCGATGGGGAGATGGGTAAAGGCGCGGCCGCTGGCGCGATTGTCGGCGGGGTAGTTGGAGGCATTCGCCGTCGTGAACAGGCGCAAGCCCAGCAGCAGAAGGAACAAGAGTGGGCACAACAGCAGGCCTCCCAGTACGCGGGAAACCGGAGCGAATACAATCGGGCCTATGCCGCCTGCCTGGAGGGACGCGGATACACAGTAAAATAATCAATCGGGAGGTTTTTACATGACTCTGAAAAAGATGTTCGCAGCGTTCATCGCCATTTCCTGTTTTTTCATAATCCCCGGTGGAGCCGGAGCCGGAAGCTTCGATGGATCCAGGGAACTGATCTGCGCCGCCGTGCAGACGGTCGCATGCGGTTATGGTTCCGATTGCATCACCGGCACGGCCGAAGATGTCGATTTCCCCAACTTTATCCGCATCAACGTCAAAAAGAAAATTATCAGCGCCACGGAAGAATTCGATCGCAAGGTCACGACTGAAATCAAGAATATCGAACGGGTAGACGGACAGCTGATTCTCCAGGGTTCAGAACAGGGCCGCGGCTGGAGTCTGGCTTTGTCCGAAACCACCGGCAAGATGGTCATGACAGCTTCCGGAGATGGGGAAGGCTTTGTGGTCTTTGGCGCCTGTACCACCCGATAGATGTCTCCTGTCGTTATTTCGATCCGTTGAACATCAGGGCCCATCGCTATGCCGGCTGCGCGGTTTAGGAATTATTTGCCGGGATTTCAGCGATTCTTTCCTTTCAGTGGACGCCGTTCCAGCGTCCTTCTGAGGCGTGTCCGGATACACGTTACCATATATTCTCGGCCAAGAGGGATCCTATCCCATGAAATTGACTTCCCTTCCCCAGTTTGCAAGTGACGCCAAACGCTTTCGGGAGATCGTAGCCATCCTTACGAAATACGGTCTGGCGGAGTTTCTGGAGACCTATGAACCTGAATTCATCAAGAATCTGAGGAATCGAAACAAACCGGCTCGGGCGGAGGCGCTGACCCCGGAAGCCCGTGTCCGAATGGCCATGACCGAGCTCGGGACCACGTTTATCAAACTGGGCCAGAACATGAGTACCCGGGAAGATATTATCGGTCCCACCTTGGCAGAGGAGCTCACCCAACTGCAATCCTCAACCCCCGCTGATCCCCCTGAAACGGTCGTCGCCACCTTTACATCCGAATTGGGAAAACCGCCGGAAGAACTCTATTCCGAGTTTGACACCCGGGCCATGGCATCGGCATCCATCGGTCAGGTCCATCGCGCACGCCTTTTGGACGGTTCACCGGTTGTGGTGAAAATCCAGCACCAGGGCATCGAGGAAACCATCCAGAGAGATCTCAACATCCTGATGGGATTGGCAGACCTGGCTGAGAAGCATGATGAGAATCTACGAAATTATCAGCCGAGGAAAACCCTTTCCGAGTTCCGGCGGAATTTGCTACGGGAGCTTGACTTCCGCCGGGAGCAGAGAAATTTAGATCGGTTTGCACAGAATTTCGCCAACGACCCCGGCGCTCACATACCCATTGCGTATTCGGAACATTCCGCACGCCGGGTATTGACCATGGAGATGCTGCAAGGATTCAGTATCGCCGATGAACAGCGGTTGATCGAGGAAGACGTAGACACCCGGGAGGTCGCCAAGAAAGGGGCCAACATCTTCCTGGAGATGATTTTTCGGGACGGGTTTTACCATGCCGATCCCCACCCGGGAAACATCTGGGTTCTGCCGGACGGAAGTATCGGGCTATTGGATGGCGGCATGGTCGGCAGCATTGATGAGCATACCCGGGACGATCTGGAAGAGATGCTCATGGCCGCGGTCAACAGGGACGCGGATCGGATTACCGATTACGTGCTCCGCATTGGCACGGTTCCCCGAGGGATCGATCGCAATGCCCTAAGAGTCGATATCAGCGAGTTCATCACTGAACACATCGGAAGTTCGTTGAAGGATTTTGATCTCAGCGGCGCCCTGACCGGTTTGACGACCATCATACGGGACTACCGCATTATCCTGCCGCCCAGTATTTCTCTCTTGCTCAAAGTGCTGGTGATGCTCGAGGGGACCTCACGGCAATTGGACAGGGATTTCAATCTGGCGGAACTGCTGCAACCTTACCAAGCCAAAGCGATCCGGAGAAAATACTCGCCGGAAAAAATGATGCACCGGGTCCAGCGGGTGTATCGGGACTGGGACCGGTTCCTGGAAATGCTGCCTCGGGAATTTGCCGACATTGTGGAACGGATTCGGGACGGCAGTTTTGATGTGAAGCTGGAGCATCGCCACCTGGATACGGTGGTCAACCGTCTGGTGTACGGCATCCTGGTGGCGGCGCTCTTTATGGGATCCTGCTGGCTGACGGCGGCGAAAATCCCGCCGCTGGTCAAGGACGTCTCCATGGTGGGTGCCGGCGGGTGCCTGGTGGCCTTTGTACTGGGTTTCCGGTTGTTCAGGGCGATAAAAAAATCCGGAGATCTCTGGCGTTAACTGTTCCTAAAGAATTGGTGTGCCCAAACAAGATGAAACCAACTACCAAAATTAAGATATTGAGGAGGATGACATGAGCGATCTTGTTGTAATCGGATTTGATGATGACACCACGGCGTTTGAAATGCGTGCAGAGCTGGCAAAAATGCAGAAGGAGTATCTGATCAATATGGAGGATGTGGTCGTTGCCACGAAGGACGAAAAGGGGAAAGTAAAACTTCACCAGGCCATGAATCTGACTGCCGCCGGTGCGGTGGGTGGCGGCTTCTGGGGTATGCTCATCAGCATGATTTTTCTGAATCCGTTGCTGGGAATGGCCGTCGGGGCCGGAGCCGGGGCCCTGTCCGGGAAATTCTCAGACATCGGTATCAGCGATGAGTTCATGAAAGAACTGGGGGAGACCTTTCAGCCGAACACCTCCGCCTTGTTCGTGTTGGTACGCAAGGCTACCCCGGACAAGGTCCTCGAAAGACTCGGCCAGTTCAAAGGAAAGGTCCTCAAAACCTCCTTGACGGCCGATGAGGAGGATGAGCTGCGAGCGGTGCTCGAGAAAGAATAGCCGGAACATGCCAACGCCCATTCGGGCGCCGGTTTCTAAAATCGGATTGTCCCATTTAACGGTTGAAAAAGGTGTTGACAAATTAATTCCAAGGCTTATAATGTCCCATATAAAGGTTGACAATATTATAGGAGGACATTATGAACATTGTTTCCATTTATTCAA
>Ga0056119_1000025_pt1 | contig 39501 bp, 26 predicted proteins | sample WorMettaBAHAMAS1_FD_80076 | JGI IMG/M metagenome (GOLD analysis project Ga0056119, IMG submission 80076) | Marine gutless worms symbiont microbial communities from Max Planck institute for Marine Microbiology, Germany - Olavius tantulus BAHAMAS.1 ...
ATCTGCATCAGGATGCCCGCACCGTCTCCTGTGGCGCCATCACATGCCACAGCCCCCCGGTGGGACAGATTGAGGAGGATATCCAGTCCACTGGAAACAATGTTGTGGGATTTTCGTCCCTTCAGGTCACAAATCAGACCGACACCGCAGGCATCATGTTCATAGGCCGGGTGATAAAGCCCTTTTGGCTGTCGGTATGGATGAAATGGAGTGTTGTGGTCTGTTGACATCATGGCTGTGGATACTCTTCCGGTGTTGCTCTCATAGAATGGGTTCTGTGTTCACCCGCTGTTTTTGACGGAGCGATTGTTGCAATGCAAAATAGGCGCCATATTCGAAAAATCAACTGAACTCTTTAATCGCCCGATATCACACGTTCTCGGTAGGATACAGCTGCATTGGACAGGCATTACATGTTACAAAAACGTTTTTTAATCCAATTATAATTACTTTTTTGTAAATTTGTTTCATAGTCCACATCATTGGGTTGCGCAAGGCCCTCGGGACACTTATTATGTAGCGTTTCCCAAGCATTCGGCCGCTACCTGATGTTGCGGCCTCAGCGGAATATACGGAGATGCCCCATGACCATTCAGGTAGCTGTTAACCATCGGACCGAGTACATATACGACCGGTCGGTGACTATTTCTCCCCATAAATACCGACTTCGACCGGCGGCGCACTGCCGGACGCCGATCGAGGCCTACTCCCTGAAGATTACCCCGGATAACCATTTTATCAACTGGCAGCAGGATCCTTTCGGAAACTACCTGGCCCGAGTGGTATTCCTGGAGAAAGCCCGGACATTGACCCTCGAGGTGGATCTGATCGCCACGATGACAGTCATCAACCCGTTCGATTATTTCTATGAGAAGTCGGCCGAAAACTATCCATTCCAGTATTCAGACACCCAGGCCGAAGAATTGAGACCGTATCTGAAAATCACCGAGAGCGGTCCGAAACTGCTCCAACGTTTGGACCGGATAGACCTCCGCCGCCTGCCCACCAACGATTTTCTCGTCGAAATCAATCAGAAGCTGAATCAGGAAATCGACTATTCCATCCGCATGGAACCGGGGGTTCAGACCTGCGAAGAAACGCTCGCAAAGGCCAGGGGCTCATGCCGGGATTCGGCCTGGTTGTTGGTGCAAATTCTCCGGCATCTCGGACTTGCAGCACGATTTGTCTCCGGGTATCTTATCCAGTTGACACCGGATGTCAAACCTCTGGAGGGCCCATCGGGTCCGGAAAATGATTTTACAGACTTACATGCCTGGGTCGAGGTCTACGTGCCAGGTGCCGGGTGGCTTGGCCTGGATCCCACATCCGGCCTTTTTGCCGGGGAGGGGCATATCCCCCTGGCCTGTGCTCCGGACCCGAAAAGTGCGGCTCCCGTGGAGGGCGCCACCGATCCCTGCGAAGTGAATTTTCGGTTCAACAATTCCGTCCAGCGTATTCATGAAGATCCCCGGGTGACCAAACCGTACAGCAGGGCCCAATGGAAGGCGATACAATCGCTGGGCGAATCCGTCGATGAAGAGCTCAAAGACAAGGATGTCCGACTATCCATGGGCGGTGAGCCGACGTTTGTTTCCATCGATGACATGGAATCGGAACAGTGGAATACCGCTGCCGACAGCCATCACAAGCGGGAACGCGCGGAAGATTTGATTCGACGATTGTACAACGCCTTCGCCAACGGCGGTTTTTTGCACTACGGGCAGGGAAAGTGGTATCCGGGGGAGCTGTTGCCCCGGTGGCAGATGAGCTGTATTTGGCGAAAAGATGGTGTCCCGCTCTGGCGGCATCCGGAGCTTCTGGCAGACCCCAACGACGCATCCGATGTTGATCACACTAAAGCCCGGCGGCTCATCAGGGAAATAGCGAAGGCCTTGGGGGTAGATGCAACCCATATTCGGGACGGATACGAAGACGCACTGTATCATATCTGGCAGGAATCGAATCTGCCACCGGACGTCGACCCACTGGCCTATGACCTGAATGATTCCATTGAGCGGCAGAAGCTGGCGATGATTCTCGACGGCCGGTTGGGAAGTCCGGTGGGATACGCCCTTCCTTTGAAATGGACACCGGAAACGTTTCGGTGGATGACCAGTCCGTGGATTTTCCGCCGGCTGCAGATGTTTCTGCTGCCCGGAAACTCTCCCATGGGTTTCCGATTGCCGCTTGACGCGTTGCCATGGACCGCTCGACACCCAAAGGACAAGAAATCCACCCATAGCGAGGAAGACGATACCCCTCCGACCGTCAAAGACCTAGCCGCGCAGGTCGGGCCGCCGCCGGTATTGCCGCCCCTTGCCGAACGTTTCGAGCAGGGACTCGGGTCGAAAACCCCGCCAGCCAAAAAGGCCGTTCATAGAAAGACAGAAAAAGCCGACCTCAACGACGCAGAATCGACGGTGGCACACACTGCACTGTGTGTGGAGGTCAGAAACGGATGCCTTCATGTGTTTCTGCCGCCTGCCGACAACCTGGAAGCCTACCTCATCCTGCTGTCGGCGGTGGAGACCGCTGCGGTCCGCCTGGAGCAACCGATTGTGCTCGAGGGCTATCTCCCGCCGGATGATCACCGGATATCACTCTTGATGGTGACACCGGATCCAGGGGTTATCGAAGTCAATATCCAACCGGCGGACAACTGGCAAACCCTGGTTTCCAATACGGAAACCTTGTATGAGGAAGCGCTCAAGGCGAGGCTGAGTACAGAAAAATTCATGGTCGACGGCAGACATACGGGCACCGGTGGAGGGAACCATGTGACGCTGGGAGGACCTACGCCGGGGGACAGCCCCATGCTGCGCCGGCCGGAGTTGCTGCGGAGCCTCATCACATTCTGGCAGCATCATCCGGGGCTTTCCTATCTTTTTTCGGGTCATTTCGTCGGTCCCACATCCCAGGCGCCCCGTGTGGACGAAGCGCGTGATGAACAGCTCTACGAACTGGAAGTCGCATTCGGACAAATGCCCCGGGGAGAGACAGACCGGTATTGGCTGACCGACCGATTACTTCGCAATCTGCTGATCGATGCATCGGGAAACACCCACCGCTCGGAGTTCTCAATTGACAAGCTCTATCCCCTGGAGCCGGGCGGACGACGCCTGGGAATCGTGGAGCTTCGGGCATTTGATATGCCGCCACACTATCGGATGAGCCTGGTGCAGATGCTTCTTTTGAGGACGCTGATCGCCTGGTTCTGGCGGCGATCCTATGCCAAACCGCTGGTGCGATGGGGTACTGAGCTTCACGACCGGTTCATGCTGCCTCACTATGTGCGTGCCGACCTGGCGTATGTGGTCGACGAACTCCAGCAAAATGGGTACAGGTTTCAAATGTCTTGGCTGGATCCCTTTTTTGAATTCCGGTTTCCAAAGTACGGAGCCGTTCACGTCAAAGACATCGATTTAGAATTACGGGCCGCCATCGAGCCCTGGCATGTGTTGGGGGAGGAGATCACCAGTTTTGGAACGGCACGATATGTCGACTCGTCCATGGAGCGCATGCAGGTCAAGGTCCAGGGGTTGACCGACTCCCGCTACGTTGTTACCTGTAACGGCCGACGAGTGCCCCTGAGCAACACCGGCACCCACGGTGAGTACGTGGGGGGTGTCCGATATCGTGCCTGGCAGCCGTCCTCAGCCCTTCACCCGACCATCGGTATCGATTCCCCACTGGTGTTTGATATCATCGACACTTGGAACGGGCGAGCTATCGGGGGGTGCACCTATCATGTGAGCCACCCTGGAGGCCGCAGCTACGAAACGTTTCCGGTCAATGCCTATGAGGCAGAATCCCGCCGTGTCAACAGGTTCTGGAACTACGGGCACACCGCCGGCGTCCTGCAACCGCCACCGCCGGTGAGTGACATTGGGCGATTCATTCCAGAAGGCCATTCGCCCGGCATGATGGCGCCGCCGGAGGAAGAGGTTAATTCCGATTATCCCCATACACTCGATCTCAGGCGTCCGGTGGATTCCCTTGGATAGAAAAATGGTCATGACATATGACGGATAATGCCGGTATAAGCCAGACCCCGGCTCCCCCGGAGGTCGATTTCAGTCAGGATTACCAACTCCTGGAGGGCCGTCGTGATGCCATGCTCCATGAAGGGACGATCCAGATCCACTGGACGTCGTTCATCGATGCCATCCAGCGCCTTGGACTCGACGAGCTGGAGCAGCGGCAGCAGGAAATCAATCGCCTGTTGCGTGAAAACGGGGTAACCTACAACGTCCATGGCGAAACGGGCGGCATCAGTCGGCCTTGGCAACTGGACCCGATTCCCCTGCTCATCGACAACGCCTACTGGCAGCACCTGGAAAAAGGGCTGATCCAACGGGCGCTCCTTCTGGATCTGATTCTTTCCGATGTCTATGGTCCCAGAGACCTACTTCGGCAGGGCCTCTTGCCGCCCGAACTGTTGTATGACAGCCTCGAGTTTTGCCGACCCTGTAGCGGTGTCCGTCAGACCGGGCTGCGGCAGCTTGTCCTGTACGCCGCCGATCTGGCCAGGGACGCAGAGCACGGCCTGGTGGTACTGGCCTACCGCACCGAAGCGCCTTCGGGGACCGGATTTGCCGTGGAGAACCGCTTGATCATGGATCGTCTCTTTCCGGATCTGGTGCGTGACTGCAACGTGCGACGGTTGTCGACCTTTTTCCGGGCTCTGCGGGCAGGACTGGAACACGTCGCGCCGCGCGACCGGGAAAACCCCCGTATCGTTTTAATGACGCCCGGGCCGGGACACGATACCTATTTCGAACATGCTTACCTCGCCGCTTATTTGGGCTATCCACTGATTCAGGGGGACGATCTGACGGTCCGAAAAGGGCGGGTATGGCTCAAGACCATGGACGGCCTGAAACCATTGGACGTCATATTTCGTCGGGTAGATGATCGGTTCTGCGACCCGCTGGAACTGGACGAGGACTCCCGAATCGGTGTGGCCGGTCTCTTGGAGTCAGTGCGGCGCGGTCAGGTTACCATTGCCAACCCGATCGGCAGCAGCATCTTGGAGAATCCGGGCCTGGCGGCTTTTCTGCCCGGAATTGCGAAGCATTTTCTCAGCGAGGATCTCCTTCTGCCCTCCGTGCCCACCTGGTGGTGCGGCGATCCGGGTGCCCGGACCTACGTACTGGAGCATCTCGACCAATTGATTATCAAACCCATTTCGACCCCGGGACTGCCCAGGGCAGTGAATGGCGCAGCACTGGACAGCGATGCGCAGGAACAATGGCGTGCGCATATCCGTTCCCGCCCCCGTGAATTCGTGGGACAGGCAGCTGTCCGCTTCAGCACGGCACCTGCGTTATCGGGTGTCAACCTGTTACCCCGGTTCACGACCCTGCGATGTTTTCTAGCGGCCGATAAGGACGCCTATACTGTAATGCCCGGTGGGCTTACCCTAAGCTCAGCCGATGAGGGTGCACTCCAGGTGGCCGCCCGAAGCAGCGGTATCAGTAAAGATACGTGGATCATTGCCGACGAGCCCCAGATGCACATCAGTCTGTGGCAGCAGCCCGATCGGATCAAGCATAGCCTGGAGAGTGCCAGCGTGCTGCCCAGCCGTGCGGCCGAGAATCTCTTCTGGGTCGGAAGGTATGCGGAACGAGCGGAAGGGGTCACCCGTTTACTGCGTACTATCCTTCGTGCCTACCAGCGTATCAATCTGACCAGCGATTCGCCCGAGGCGGAAAGCGTCCGTATCCTGTTGGGTGCACTGACTCGTCTGACCGACACCGCCACCCGTGTGAATGAGCCGGACAACGGGTGTTGTCAGATGTCTCCCGAGGAGGAACTTCTGGCGGTCGTTTCAGCCGAAGATCGTTCCGGCAGCCTTCTGGCCTCACTGCGATACATGCTCAATGCCGCCTATGCGGTTCGGCATCTCTGGTCGACCGATTCCTTGCGTGTCATCAATAGCTTTGAAGCGTTTGCCAATGCGTTTATGCAGCGGGAGCGGATGCCGATGCGCCGGTTGAAAGGAATCCTCGACGAGTTGATCATCGCCCTGATGGCCTTTGCCGGGCTCAATAGTGAAAGCATGACCCGCGAGCAGGGTTGGCTGCTGCTGGACATCGGTCGTCGGATCGAACGCAGCATGATTTTGGCCGGTTTTTTAAAGAACACGCTGGTGGAGGTTCACCCAACGTCGGTATCCCATCCGTTGTTTGAGGCGGTGCTCGCTACTACGGAAAATATTATTACCTACCGACATCGATACCGCTCACTCATGCAACTGGAGGCCATTCTGGACCAGGTACTGCTGGATGAACTGAACCCCCGGAGCTTGCTGTACCAGCTTCGCCGGCTGGAGAAGAATGTCGCCCGACTGCCTCGGGATCGGGATACTAAACGGATGGCAGAGAAAGAACGTCTCGTGCTGGAGGCTGTGGCCATGGTTCGCCTGGCCGAAATGCAGCGTCTGGCCCGGATCGATTCTGAAGAGCCGCGCTATGAAGCCCTGTATGATCTGCTCAGCCGTCTCCAAGATTTGCTGGGGCGCATTTCCGACGAGCTGACCCGCATTTACTTCAGCCATGCACAACGGCCCCGACAATTGACGTCAACACGTCTGGTAGCAGGGGTACGATGAATTACCGCATCACCCATCGAACCCGATACATCTACAACGAACCGGTGACGCTGTGCCACAACGAGGCCCGGCTTCTACCCCGTGAGATGGATGGGCAGCAATGTATTCAGTGCCGTCTCATCATTGATCCGGCGCCTGCGGATCTCCGGGAGTGGATTGATTATTTCGGCAACCGGGTGGTTTTTTTCTTCATCGAACATCCCCACTAAAAATTATCGGTCACCGCCAACAGTGATGTCGCCATCACCAAAACGCCCAGGTCGCTCGGCGACTGGCCCCAAGCCCCCTGGGAATCAGTGAGGGATGCGCTTCATTCAGAGGGGGCCCCGGATGTTCTGGAAGCCCGTCAATTTATGCTGGATTCTCCCTTATCCGCAGCTTCCCCGGATCTGCTGGCCTACGCTCAGAGCAGCTTTCCTCCTGGAAGGCCGATGACGGACGCCGTTGAAGATCTGATGCATCGGATCTACCAAGATTTCGAATTTGTTCCGGAAGCCACTACGGTTTCCACTCCTCTTGAAGAGGTGTTGGAACTTCGACGGGGGGTGTGTCAAGATTTTGCGCAATTGGGGATCGGGTGCCTCCGATCTTTGGGCCTGGCTGCCCGGTATGTGAGCGGTTATATCGAAACCCTTCCACCCCCGGGCAAACCGAAACTTCAGGGGGCCGATGCTTCCCATGCATGGTTTGCCGCCTGGGTGCCGGGTCTCGGATGGCTGGAGTACGATCCTACCAACGACCTGATTCCTGAGGAGCGCCATATTGTGATCGGATGGGGGAGAGATTACGGAGATATCACGCCGCTGAAAGGGGTGCTCTTTAGCAGCGGAGAGCATGAGATGATCGTTTCTGTCGACGTCGAACCCATCTAATTTCATATGGTAGAAGCAAGAATGAAGGGGGCAGCCCGTTTCCTTCAACAAATACCAGCTGAGCCCATAATCTAAATTCGAAATCCGAAGCTCGAATATCGAAACAACGAATTATAATCCAAGGCTCAAAACTCTAAAGGAATACCAACACCGTGGGTGTTTTTTTCGATTAGAATTTTGGTCATTGAGAGGTGTAGTTACTTTCGGATTTCGACACTTGTACGCCTGTGGCGGATTCGAATTTCGGATTTTCTGTAGACCACGCTTCTCAAGTCGGCCATGAATCAACACCACTCTTCCCGCGATATCTCCAGGAATAAACGGCTACGCGCTATTGTATCTGGGTCTGGCTTGACGTGGGCGTTGATTCGGGAAGGTGGCAGGATCCGAAAAACGTGCCCGAAATCGCGTCTCCCACCTGGTTCAGTTTTATTTGCAGCTCATCGATGTATTGGTGCATTCCGGTGTCAAGGACGTCTTTGATGTCGGCATAACCCAATTGGTATCTCAGGCGGCCAAGGGTTCGTTCCGCCTCGTTTTGATAGGATCCCTCCGGAGAGTTGCTGATCGCGCAAAGACACTCCTGGGCTCTTGTCAGACAGTAACGAACCGCCCGGGGAAAGCTGCTGTCGAACAGCAGGAATTCGGCCACTTTCGAAGGATGGAGCCGTCGGTATCGTTTGCGGTATGTCTCCAGCCCACTCACCGATTTTAGCACGGCTGCCCACTGGATATTGTCATAGGAGGTACCGACATATTCCACTCTCGGCAGCAGGATAAAGTGTTTGACGTCCAAAATCCGGGAAGTCTTGTCGGCCCGCTCCAGCAGCCGACCCATCTGAGCGAAGTGCCACGCCTCACCGTGGGTCATGGTATCCTGGGTAATGCCGGTGAACAGATGGCTGGCCATTTTAACCTGTTCAAAGAAGTCGTGGGACAGGGTCCCTGGGTTTTCGGTTCGGGCGGCCTGGGTGACCATAAGGTAGAACCGGTTCACCTGCTCCCACATTTCTGTCGAAATGATTTCCCGTACCATTCGCGCGTTTTCACGGGCCATCCGGAGGCAGGCCAAAATGGAATTTGAATAGGCGGCATCAAAGGTTAAAAACTGGATGACATTTTCCGATGTGGGTGCATCATAGCGTTCTCGGAACACATCGTGATCCCCTGTGATGGTCACCAGCGGTTCCCACTGCTGAGTCCCCGCGGTATCCGGCATATCCAGATTCAGATGGAGGTTGACGTCCACAAATCGGGCCACGTTCTCGGCCCGTTCAATGTACCGGCACATCCAGTAGATGGTTTCGGCGACCCGGCTTAACATGACGGGCCTCCATTGGCGTGTAGAGAACTGTCCGCCAGTACCCAGGTGTCTTTACTTCCCCCGCCCTGGGAGGAGTTGACCACCAGAGACCCCTTTCGAAGGGCAACGCGGGTCAGGCCTCCGGGCATCACGTGGATTTCTTTGCCGTATATGATATACGGCCGCAGATCCACGTGGCGGCCTTCAAGGTGATCCTCCACGATGGTCGGTACCCGGGACAGCATCAATGTCGGCTGCGCCATGTATTCCCTGGGTTTTGCTTTTATCCGTTCAGCAAACACCTTGCGGTCGGCGTCTGTCGCGTGGGGGCCGACGAGCATCCCGTATCCCCCGGATTCATTGGCGCTTTTGACCACCAGTTTGTCCAGATTGTCGAGGACATAGCCCCGCTGGGCGTCGTCCCAGCAAATATAGGTCGGGACGTTGGGAATGATGGGATCTTCATTCATATAATATCTTATAATTTCAGGAATATAGGCATAGATCACCTTGTCGTCGGCAATCCCGGTGCCCGGCGCGTTGGCAAGGGCGATGTTTCCCTTTGTGTAGGCATCCATGATGCCGGGCGCACCCAGCAGAGAATCGGGACGAAACACTTTCGGATCCAGAAAATCGTCATCGATACGCCGATACAGGACATCGACACGCACCATTCCCTTTGTGGTGCACATGTGCACCTGCCCGTCACGGACGACGAGGTCTCTGCCTTCAACCAGGTCGATCCCCATCTGACGAGCGAGAAACGAATGCTCGAAATATGCGGAATTGAACACACCCGGGGTGAGCACGCCCGCCACAGGGGCGGCCGCGGATTCCGGAGCGATATACTCCAGCATTTCCAGCAACCGGTTTGGATAGTCTTCCACTGGACGGATCAGTGACTGACCGAACACCTTGGGAAAGGTGCGCTTCAGGACCTGTCGGTTCTCCAGGACATAGGACACTCCGGAGGGGCATCGCAGATTGTCTTCCAGGACATAGAATTTACCATCCGAGTCCCTGACCAGATCCGTGCCGGTAACATGGCACCATATCCCTTTGGGTGGTGTAAAACCGCTGCACTGCTCACGGAACGACCGGCTGGATCGAATCAGATCCTCGGGAATCACCCGGTCTTTTATGATCTTTCGATCGTTGTAGACATCCTGAATAAACAGGTTCAGGGCATAAATGCGCTGTTTCAGTCCCCGCTCAATATCGGCCCACTCGTCGGCCGGGATAATCCGTGGAACGATGTCGAACGGAAATATCCGCTCCGTCCCTTCTTCATCGCCATACACATTGAAGGTAATGCCCATCTGTAGCAGCGCCGTCTCGGCGGCCCGCTGAAGGCCCAGGACGCGTCCGGTATCAAACGATTCCAGACGTCGGATCAACGGCTCCGCCCCGGGACGGGGTTCACCGGAGGGAAGGAACAACTCATCGTAAAAGTCTTCGGTTAGATATCCTGAAAGGTCCATTTTTGCAGAGGCGTTTTAAGGAATTTGATTTTGTACGGGTGATTATGTGTGACCATAAATACTCTTGAACGATTAAGCAACCTCTGTGCCGTTTTTAACCGGGCGGTGAGCGGAATCGACGGAGTGACCCCAGTTTAAAGGGTTTCCGCGGGTCGGCAGGGCGCTGATTCCGCGTTCACCGAAAGATAAGGGCTCTGCGGCCATTCTGAAAGTTGCGGATATGTAAAAAAGCTTTTCTCCAACTTGGTTGGAGAAGTGGAGCCAAGGGCTCAAGGGTTCAAGGGATTGTTCCTAAAAGCGGCACTCTATGTTTTTGATTTTTCACTTGGCCCCCTGAATCCTCGGACCCTGAATATGTAATCTCGGTATAGGATGGACAATCCACGATAGTTAGCACCAAACTCCCGGTCGGCAGATTTTCCCATCTTTTTTATCTTGACAGCGTGAACACATGTCGTTAACTATCTCCACCTCTAAGGTTAACGAAAATGAAAGGCGCACTCATCACCATACTGTCGGAGTCCGGGGGTGTGGTCTCCGGACAGCAGCTTAGCGACCGGCTCGGAATATCCCGGGTGTCGGTCTGGAAGCACATTCAGCAGCTCCAGGAATTGGGCTACCGGATCGATGCCGGCCCAAAAGGCTATCACCTGAAAGAGAGACCGGACATTCCCTACCCATGGGAGATACCCGCGTGGGAAGAGCGGATCCATTATTACCCGAAGGTGGCTTCGACCATGGATGCCGCGCGTGATCTTGCTCGAAAGGGTTGCCCTCACCTGACGGTCGTCGTCGCCGATCGACAGACCAAAGGGCGAGGCCGACTGACCCGAACCTGGCAGTCCGCTGGTGGAGGCTTGTATTTTACGATGGTGACCCGACCGGCACTGGCTCCCATGGAAGTTGCACGGGTTAATTTTGCCGTTTCTTTTGAACTGGCACAGACGTTCTCCGCAGTCTGTGATGTGGATGCCCGTGTCAAGTGGCCCAATGATATACTCGTGGAGGGGCGCAAGCTGGTGGGGATCCTGTCGGAGATGGAAGGGGAAGCCGACCGGATCAATCACTTGAATATCGGCGTGGGGATCAATGTGAACAACGATCCACGGCGACGAGAGCCCAATGCGATTTCCTTAAAGGAAGTCACAGGAAAAAAGGTGTCGCGAAAAGAGATTCTGGTCGAATTTCTCACACGATTTCAGGGCCGACTGGACAACGGACTCGACAGTGGAGTGATCGCGGAATGGAAGACCATTACCGAAACACTGGGACGACGTGTGCGGGTGGAAACCGTCCGAGATATGTATGAAGGTACCGCCGTTGACGTGTACGGAAACGGCGCTTTGGTTTTGGAACTGGAAGACGGGTCCAGAAAGAGGGTGATATATGGCGACTGCTTCCACCAATAGAATCGATTTCAAAAATGCGTCTAAGGATTCATGGATTAACTGGATGCAGGATACAAGAGGCAGGATGCACGAAGGGTATCGGGTACTGGGTATTGGGTACTCGGTGCTATCTTTGAATAGCAGGTTGTTGAGGACTCTTCGGTTACCGAATACCAAATACCCAATATCAAACACCTAAAAGCGGGCCCACGGGCTAACGGGCGAACGGGCAGACGGGCTAACGGGCAAACCGGTAAACAGAAAAGAAATAAAAGGAAAGATACCCATGACAACCAACGGACAGACTATTTCCCATAATACCGCAATGGAACCAATCACCGCCGGAAGACAACTTCGGATGACCGTTTACGCTTCGCTGCTGGCGGCTCTAACGGCGGCCGGTGCTTACATGGCCATTCCCATCGGACCGGTGCCGATCGTTCTCCAGAATCTGTTTATCTACCTGACCGGCCTGCTTCTCGGATGGCGCTGGGGCCTGGCTACCGTCGGCGTCTATCTTCTGGCCGGGGCCTTGGGGCTTCCGGTTTTTGCCGGTGGTCTTGGCGGAGTCGGGCGGATAGTCGGACCGACAGGAGGGTATTTAATCGGTTTTCTACCGGCGGTATTTTTGATCGGTTGGATCTCGGCCAGAGGAAAGGGAAAGGCAATCGTTGACGTTTTGGCCATGATTGCGGGGACCGCCGTCATATACGCTCTGGGGGTCACCTGGCTGAAGGTATTGACCGGCATGGGTTGGGAGAAAACCCTGGCTGTGGGCATGCTGCCGTTTCTGATCGGTGATGCCCTGAAAATCGCCGCAGCCGTGCCTATCGCCAAGGCACTGCGCCCCATCATCCTTCAACATGATAAACAATAAGCCTATTATAAAGATATTTATCGCCCGTCCCGCGCATGGCGGGACTCGAGGCGCCGAGATCGCAGAGTGTAAGTCATTTTCTCGATGCCGTTGAGAGGACGGCATCGAGAAAGAACCACGCAGTTGGCATGCGATTGTCGAGGATGGCGGCGAAGACAAAACAGATGCTGGTTTTTGCTTTCCGGCGTCTCAGCGGAAAGCAAAAAGAAACATTCATCTCAGCGCCCTCAGCGTCTTTGCGTTGAATAAAATTGTACTTACAGCACTTGTAGGCTTATCGCATACTGATCATGTCTTTCATTGAAATAAACGGCTTGTATCATCGTTTTCCGGACGGGACCCAGGGAATCGAAGGGATCGATCTGTCCATAGAAAAAGGTGAATTCGTCGTCATTGCGGGAAAGAACGGTTCCGGAAAGACGACGCTCCTTCGTCATCTCAACGGTTTGCTGTCACCGTCTGCAGGAGACGTCGTGGTCGATGGCATCTCTGTAGCAAAAGACCCCCGCCGCGCGCGCCGCATGGTCGGCATGGTGTTTCAGGACGCGGATAGTCAGATCGTCGGTGAAACCGTTTTTGAAGATGCCGCCTTCGGGCCGGAGAATCTGAAACTGGATCGGCAAACGATCCGCGGGCGGGTTACGGATGCCTTATCCGCTGTCGATCTGGAACGATTGTCTGATCAGCGGCCCCATGTCCTGTCCGGTGGAGAAAAGCGTCGGCTGGCCATCGCCGGCGTACTGGCAATGGAGCCGGAAGTGGTGGTGTTTGACGAGCCGTTTTCCAATCTCGATTACGATGGGATCCGACAGGTACTGACGCAGATGCTGTCACTGCAAAGAGATGGAAAAACTTTGGTGGTGACCACCCATGACCTGGAGAAAGTCATTACCCATGCGGACCGTCTGGTTATCCTGTTCGACGGAGAAGTCGTTCGTGACGGTCTCCCTTCGGCTCTTTTGGAAGAAACGGAACGCTTCGGCGTGAGGCAGCCTTGCGCCGCCCGACTGGGTGGGGAGGTTCCTTCATGGCTGGACTGACGGCACTTGGTTTCGTCAGCGGCAGCAGCCGGCTTCACCGCTGGGATCCCAGGTTTAAGATCGTATCCTTGGTTTTGGTGAGCTTGGCCAGCTTGGGTGCGGGTATTCCGGCGTTGTCTGTCGCCTGCCTCTTGTCTTTGATGATTCTGATCCGGGTAGGTGTCCCACCCGGTACGCTGTTCAAGGATCTGAAACCGGCCGTTTTCCTGCTTCTTCTCATTTTTCTGGCCCGCGCGCTATTCACCTCCGGAGATCCACTTTTTTTATTAGGCCCCTGGCCGGTCAGTCGAGAAGGGATGGTTGACGGAGCTGCCGTCTGTGCCCGTCTCTTACTGGTACTGCTCGCCGGTGTGACGGTTAAGGCATCCACGCGATTGTCTGAAATCAAATCCGCGGCGGAATGGTTTTTAAAACCGATTCCCGGAGTTCCAGAAAAACGAGTCGGGACCATGCTCAGTCTCATTGTCCGATTCCTGCCCCATGTCCTTGATCAGGCCCGGGAAACTGGGGAGGCGCAGCGGGCCCGCGGCATCGAAAACCGGAAGAATCCGTTTTACCGGGTGATACGCTTTACCATACCCGTCCTCCGCCGGACATTTCTCACTGCGGACCAGCTTGCCTTGGCCATGGAAGCCAGGTGCTACACGGACAACCGAACCGATGCCGAATTGAAATCAAATCGCTCCGACTGGACTCTTTTCGGTTCCACCCTATTGCTCTGTGTTGGTCTTGTTATGTTCTGATAGAGCGACATGCTCAGAACAGGCAGGACGAGGAGGGCAAACGGGGCAAGCAGGAGGAGCAGAGTCGGCGGGATTCAAGATTCAGGATGCAAGATGGGTATTGGGTGCTGGGTATTGGGTGCTGGGTATTGGGTATCCGGTGCTAACTATGGATAACAGTTTATTGAGATCTCTCTGCTTACCGAATACCAAATACCCAATATCTAATATCTAATAGAGGGTCAACGGGCCAACGGGCCTACGGGGCTACGGGGCAAGTAAGAGGAGCAGCGTAGGCGGGATTCAAGATTCAGGATGCACGATGGGTATTGGGTACTGGGTATTGGGTATCCGGTGCTACTATGGATAACAGTTTATTGAGATCTCTCTGCTTACCGAATACCAAATACCTAATATCTAATACCTAATAGAGGGCAAACGGGCCAACCCTTCGACTCGTTTCACTCGCTCAGGACAAGCAGGCTAACGGGTCAACCGGCCAACCCAGAAATCTACAGTTTAAGTCCTAACCCTCTCTGAACTCTGTGGGCTCTGTGAGAGATGATTTTTTAGGCTCGATTTCGCTTGACAAGGTATTCTGATGAAGTTAGATTTCCAAGTCTTTATTGGGGCCGTTAACTCAGTCGGTAGAGTATCTGCCTTTTAAGCAGAGAGTCGCTGGTTCGAGCCCAGCACGGCCCACCATAACTTGCGTCCCCATCGTCTAGCCTGGTCCAGGACACCGGCCTTTCACGCCGGCAACAGGGGTTCAAATCCCCTTGGGGACGCCACACGAAATCGATGGTCGTCGGAGAATCCGGCGGCCTTTTTTATTTCGGGAGGATTATCCGGCAGGGACATTTCTTTCTGCTTTTAATAATCAAGATGCGCCCCCCATGTTTTAATGTTAAAGGGTGACAATGAAAAAATATGAAAGGAGTGGTGACCAAATGGCCATACGAATAGTCAGATTAGGCAGCCCCAGAGGGAGGGACGAGGGTCTGCGAGTAGGCACTGTCCGGCGACCTCCGAGAGGTGTTAAAAAGGAGGACTATGCAACTAAAAATATTTACGATGTATGGTTTCCAAATCTTTCACCGAGTGAATCCCTGTTGAAGGAAGGGCTGTCCGTAGATAACGAAAAGTCCTGGAAAGCCTTCAAACGTAAGTTCTTGGCTGAAATGAAAATGCCCGGGCCGAAGAAAGATTTGGACTTGTTAGCGGCACTCTCGCATCAGACCAATATTGCCATCGGGTGCTATTGCAAGGATGAATCGCGCTGTCACAGATCCATATTGAAAGAGCTCCTCGAACAGAGAGGCGCAAACATCAAGCAAAGGAAAGGGGTCGCCTCTTAACTATTAAGGTTCTGGACCTAATAATTAATATTCAAGATGCAACCCCCGTGTCTTGACATTCTGAATCGTAGCAGCGTATTTGTTCTCATTGGTTCCCCTCTAATTCGCTCCGCTTCCCTCTCAGCTGGTTATACAAAATCGAATCCTTAAGATGCCTATCCAAAAGGTGAGCCGGTTCATTTATCGATCCTTGGCAGCATCCCACAGCAGACTGGAGACGACAATGCAATATCGCAGAATTGACAAAAACGGAGACGAACTTTCCATTCTGGGTTTCGGGTGCATGCGCCTGCCCCAGAAAAAGGGCACCCCCGGTGATGGCCCGATCGACGAACCTCGCGCTGAACAGCAATTGAAAATGGCGATCGACCGGGGTGTCAACTACCTGGATACAGCCATGCCGTACCACCTGGGGGCCAGCGAACCGTTTCTTGGCAAGGTGCTGTCGAACGGGTACCGGCAGAAGGTAAAATTGGCTACCAAGCTGCCCCATTGGTCCGTGGAAACTACCGACGACATGGATCGCCTGATGTACTCACAGCTCAAACGGCTCAAGACCGAACGGATCGACTACTATCTGATTCATGCCCTGTCCGGTGCCAGTTGGGAAAAGATGGAAACACTGGGCGTATGCGACTTTATCCGCCGTGCAAAGGAAAGCGGTATTATCACCAATGCCGGCTTTTCCTTTCACGGGGATCGAAAGGCATTTGAACACATCGTTGACAGCTTTAACTGGGACTTTTGCCAGATTCAATTCAACTACCTGGACCGGAAGCACCAAGCAGGCATAAAAGGCTTGAAATACGCCGCGTCCAAAGGGCTTGGGGTCATCGCTATGGAATCGCTTCGAGGCGGTCTGCTGGCCCGCGAAGCCCCTCCGGAAGTAGCAAACATCCTGGATGGGGCCGAGCAAAAACGTACACCGGCCGAATGGGCGCTCCGGTGGGTATGGAATCATCCGGAAGTGACGGTGCTGCTCTCGGGCATGAACGAAGAGGCCCACATCGAGGAAAATCTCCGGATCGCAGATGAGGCCTTCCCGGAATCGCTGTCCGAAGCGGAGTTGGACCTGGTGAAACAGGCTTCCAGCACCTACCTATCCATGATGAAGGCCGTGTGCACCGGCTGTTATTACTGCATGCCCTGTTCCTCGGGCGTCGATATTCCCACCTGTTTCGAGTACTACAACCAACTGCACCTATTCCACAATGTTCGCTGGGCCAAGTTGGGATATCTTGCCCGTGTCGGCGGATTGTTTGCCCCCCGGGCAGGGCATCGCAGTGCGAAGAGTGCGGCGAGTGCGAGGAGGTGTGTCCCCAGAAACTCCCGATTCAGGATCTGCTCAAAGAGGTGACCTCTGAAATGGAAGGCCCATTTTTTAACACGAAAGTGTGGCTCTTTAGTAAGTACATGCGATTCAACCGGTGGAAGGCGATGCGAAGCGGTCGCGCGTAAATGGAGAGTGCCTTTGGGGACACCATCATAAATCGATGGTCGTCGGAGAATCCGGCGGCCATTTTTATATGAAAACCGAAGTGATTTGGCAGAGGTACTCACTGCCGGTAAGGCAATGTCATCGGGAGCTGTCCAATTGACTTTGGAATGATATTATGACCATATCTTCATGTAGTTTCAGACTCCTTGATACCCTTCATGCTATCTGCAATACAGCCAGCGACCAGCACTCGGAAGACGGTACACAACGGGCTCGCTTCTCTTCTGGATCTGACTAGACCTGCAACTGTGATCATGGGGATGGCTAAATCACCGACATGTGATTCGGTTTTTTCTTTAATGATCGTCAAAAGCCGCGATGGGTATTCTGAATTTTAGAACGGCCTGAATGTCACGCCAAAGTGTATTTCCGGGGAATGTGATCATGACCCTTGATACCGACGATAGGCGTTACCAATTCCTTGTGCCCGTATTTATTCTACTGGCGACACTTTTTGTGTATGAACAGGCCGTTCGATACGATTTTGTCAGCCTCGACGATCACCTATATGTAACAAATAATCCCCAGGTGCTGGACGGTCTAACCTGGGATGGGGTGGTATGGGCTTTTGGCAGCACCGAAGACGGACACTGGATTCCCCTGACCTGGCTATCCTTGATGGCCGACACCACCTTGTACGGTTCCAATCCGTGGGGATACCATTTGACAAACATGATGTGGCACATCGCCAACGCGTTGTTGCTTTTTTTCCTTCTCAGGGCGATGACCGGTGCACCGTTGGAGAGCGCCTTTGTGGCCGCCATGTTTGCCCTACACCCCCTACACGTCGAATCTGTTGCCTGGATCTCTGCAAGAAAGGATGTCCTGAGTGCCTTCTGGGGTATACTAGGACTTTGGGCGTACTATCGATACGCGCAGCAACCCTCGGTCCTCTGGTATCTGGCTGTATTTTTCTGCTTTTCTCTTGGTCTTATGGCGAAGCCCATGCTGGTGACGTTTCCCTTTCTGTTGCTGCTCCTGGATCGCTGGCCGTTGGGCCGTTGGGGAGACGACGAAGAAAACAGCGGTCATGGAACACTCCGAAAGCGGCTTAGTTTTCTTGTTCTTGAGAAAAGTCCCTTTTTCGCGGCCGCCGCAATCTGTAGCGCAGTAACCTACTGGGCGCAGAAAACCTGCGGATGTGTGACAACCATCGATAATTTGCCGCTCGACATCCGTGTTGCAAATGCCGTGGTGGCCATCGTCACATACGTCGGCAATGTGGTTTGGCCCAGCCGCTTAGCGGTGCATTATCCCCACCCATTAAACTCGCTTCCCGTTTGGCAAGCTGTCGTGGCGGGGGGGGCGGTCATAGGTGTCACTCTCATTGCTCTTTACGCCTGGAAGAAATATCCATAACTGATGGTCGGCTGGCTGTGGTTCGTAGGGACCCTCATACCGGTTATCGGTCTGGTGCAGGTCGTCAAGCAGGCGATGGCAGACCGTTATATGTACATCCCGATGATCGGTCTTGGGATCGTTTTTACCTGGGGTGCAGCTGATCTCGCTCGGAGGTTCCGATTGCATCGGAGGATTGTGACCGTTGGGTTAGCGGTATTGCTGGTTACTTGGACCATTCAGGCGCGTATTCAAACCGGTTACTGGCAGAACAGCATTACCCTGTATCAGCGGGCACTGGCCGTCACGCCACGGAACTTCGACAATCTTGTCCGTTTAGGAAATGCATTGCTAATTTCCGGCGATTCGCAACAGGCGGCAGTTCATCTCACCCAGGCAGCTGCTATGGGTTCGTGCAGTGCGCCGGTCCATTTTTCTTTGGGAATGGCGCTGACAGAACAAGGTAAGTATGCCAGGGCTGTTGTTATCCTGGAGGAAGCCATCCGGCTGGATCCAGGCCACATTCAGGCCCGAAATCAGATCGGATTGGCACTGGCCCAAATGGGAGAGACCCAAGCGGCTGTGGCACAATTTAAATCGTTAATCGACATCGAGCCCGAATATACCGGGGCTCACTTTAACCTCGGCGCCATTTACGAGAATATGGGTAATTTCAAGCTCGCCGCATACCATTATCGGATGGCAACCACACTCTCCCCAAACATGGGGGCCGCTCTATACAGACTGGTTAGAGTGCTTGCCACCTGCCCCGACGAAATGGTCCGGAACGGCACGGAAGCACTGTATCAGGCGAAGCGGCTTCTCCAGCTGATCGGGGAGCAGGACCCGCTCGCTCTGTCCGCCTTGGCAGCAGCCCAGGCGGAATGCGGCCATTTTGAAATAGCGGAAGGGCTGGCAAAACAGGCCAAAGCAACGGCCGACGCATACGGTATTGAAGAGCTTTCCGAACAGATCCAAAGGCAGCTCAATGCTTATCAAGTCGGCCGCCCCTTTCGGGAGTCGGGAAATAACTAAGGTAGATTTTACACCGGCGTTTCAATCGGATAGCGCGGAGATGATTGCTCTTTACATCTCGGTTATCGATAGGGAAATAGAAAAGGCCGTCTGATCTGGAGATGTGTTGTTCTATCCGGAAAACTTCTTCTTTTAGATATGTATCACGGCCGTAACAATATTTAGCACAGATTCAGACGCGATGGAGCATAGAAGGTCTCCTGGTTGATGTGGTTTCCTGAGACCTTCCAAGGTAACCGTTCCATATGAATTACAAGGGATACTTCCCATGGAAGTACATGTCCCGGTAGATGGCACGCTGTTCGGCCGGGTATCGGGCCACTGACGCGGTATAGTCAGGCTTACCGGAGGCTGTTAATCCCCTTCCAGGAATTCTTTCCGGGAAGTTTGCACTCCCAGAAATACCAGCCATCGACCTCATCGCCGGTAATGAAGAATGCGGCCTCCGACGGTGAGTCAAAGCGTTCACCTTGTACAACGAGCGCTCCGTTGTCCACCTTGCCCGTATAGTCGATCCCGTTGTAGTGACTCCGGAACTCGGTGCCATGGGGAAACTTGACGCCTCGACACACCCAAGGCTTATCGGTTCGCTCGACTTTCATCTTGGCTTTAGACGTGGTGGACGTGTCGAGTTTTAGCAGTTCCCTGAGCACGTCGTTAAATGAGACCTCCTCCGACTTCCGTCGGAGCATCAGTGCCTTGTAAACTTCAAAGTCGACTTCTATGGTACGCATGGCATCACGAACGTGGCTAATGATTGATCTGGACTACAAGCTTGTGCCTGAGGGTTGTTCCAGGCTAAGCTCTTGATAATATACAATAGATTGTAGTGGGTTTTCAAGTTCGGGACTGAGTTTGTCAACTTTGTCAACAACGTCCCCTAATTTTTTGTCTGAGAATTATTCTTGACAGTTGCAGATTGGGCGCATATAGTTCGATATATGTCGAACTTTCCAAATACAAAACTTGATGAACTCGCCGAAATATTCAAGGCGCTTTCCAACGAGAACCGGTTAAAGATCTTCGTCCGCCTGGCCTCCTGCTGCAAACCGGGGACGGTGGGGTACTTCGACACCGACAGCTCGGCATATGTCGGCGAACTCGGGGATGAGTTGGATGTTGCCAAATCCACCGTGTCCCACCATATCAAAGAACTCCGACGGGTGGGGCTGATCCGTACAGAGCGGCAGGGTCAGAAGATTGCCTGCTGGGTGGATCCGAACATGGTAGAATCGTTACACCAATTTTTTGATTTTTAAGGCTATGGGCGTTTTTTTATTCATATTATTCGATAGATGTCCAACATTCTAAATAAAAAGGAGGCGGTCATGGATCAACTGTCAACCGATCAGATTTTAAAAATGGTGCGAGAGCGATACGGTAAAATTGCTTCTTCCCAAGGCTGTGGCTGCGGCGCGGCAACCACTTCTCCCTGTTGTGGGTCTGCAACACCGGAGCCGGATACTGCCGGTCAGCTCATCGGATACTCCGCAGAAGAACTCTCCAGTGTGGTCGACGGGGCCAATCTGGGTCTGGGGTGCGGCAACCCGACGGCATTGGGCCGGCTATCGCCCGGCGAGACGGTTCTGGATCTGGGAAGCGGGGGAGGCTTCGACTGTTTTCTCGCAGGAAAAGCTGTGGGCAACGATGGACGGGTCATCGGCGTGGACATGACACCGGAAATGCTGTCCAAGGCCAGGGAAAATGCCCAAAAAATGGATGCTGGAAACGTCGAATTCCGGCTGGGAGAGATCGAGAACCTGCCGGTGGCGGACAGCAGCATCGACGTGATCATCTCCAACTGCGTCATTAACCTGTCGCCGGAAAAGGAGAAGGTATTCAGAGAGGCGTATCGTGTTCTTCGCCCGGGTGGCCGTCTGGCGGTATCCGATATCGTGGCGCTTCAGCAGCTGCCTGAACCGATGCGGCAGCAAGCGGCTCTGATCACCGGATGTGTTGCCGGGGCCGAACACGTGGAGACTCTGAAGACCATGCTGGAAGAGATAGGATTTCACCAGGTTCGCATCAACATCCGCTCAAAGAGCGGCGAGTGGATCAACGAATTGTTTCAGGGAAGTGGTGCAGAGTCGTATGTGGCATCTGCGGATATTGAAGCGATTAAACCGACTCCGTAGTTTGATTCAAACGAAAAAGGAGGAATGATCATGAAAGCCATGTTTAAGGGATTGGATACCGAAACACAACTGCTGGTGGGTATCGGCGCAGCCGTGGCGGCCGGTTGCATCCCCTGTCTCGAGACAATGGTATCCATGGCTGAACAGGAAGGACTCGATGAAAAGAGGCTGAAGGCCGCCGCCATCGTCGGCCAGTTTGTCAAAGAACAGCCGGCCGTTCACATGAAGGAGGCCGCCGACCGCCTGCTGAACACGCACCTGCAAGCCGGAGCAGAACAGGTTGCCTGCCCGATGGAATCGGATCGCAAAGAGAAAAGAGAGATTTGTGGCTCCGAGCAGAAATGCTGCGGGTGACCTTCACACATCTTGCGAAATACGCTGAGAATCGATGGTAACAACATTGATCCGCATCGCTATTGGAGGAGAGTTGAATGGCAGACGATCTAAAATTAGGGACCCGGAACGGCATCGTGAAGCGTGCTGTCGAACTGGCAGAGAAAGGCTACAACTGCAGTCAGATTATTATGAAACGGGCACTTGATGGGGAGGGCAAAAAGAATCCGGATTTGATTCGGAGCATGTTCGGCCTGGGTGATGGGTGTGGATTTCTGAATGAAACCTGCGGTATCTTGACCGGGTCGGCATGTTTGTTGTCATGGTATGCAACGGACACGCCCAGTGATGAAACACCTTCGGAGGCGTTACTCCCGATGCTGCAGAATTTAAAAGAATCGTTTGAAGAAGCCATCGAAGGAAAATACACGAGTACCCGATGCAAGGATATCGTTGGAGACCTGGCCGGCTCACCGGAAAGAAAATTTATCTGTGGGCCGCTGCTTCTCCAAACCTATGGGAGGACGATGGAGATCTTGCAGTCATACGGCTTTAAATAACGGCCCTATGAACAAAATAAGGAGCGAGTCTGTTTCACCCCTCCGTTTGAATCTTTTTTCGCCGCCCACTTCCCTTCGATTCCGCCAAGGCGAGACTCAGGGTCGCTCGATATACGCAGACCATATCCGGCAGGCGTGGCCGGATATGACTCGACATGCCCTTCGGGCATTTCCGAACTGCCAAAACCAGCCACAGCGTACAGTGTTCCACTCGACATAACCAGACCTTACCCGGGTCCGGTCCTCCGCGTAGCGGTGACGGCTTTCAGCCGAGCATGCTTGTCCCGCCATAGCTTCAAGCGACGGCGGATCGCTCGGCTGAAATGTCTGTGTTCGCCTGCCGGGTCGTAGTTCCGCTGGCGCGGAACGAAGCCTGGTCTGCGTTGGTCTGCCTGTCCTTAGCACGGTCGAAGGGCGGCTTTTTTTCTGTGCATAGAATAAATACAGAGAAAGCTCCAGAGGTACCCGCCCTTAGATTTCTTCCCAATTGCCGCAATATTAGGGTAAAAACCTCTCAATAAGCTAATATACCCCTCCCTTGACTTCTTCGGCAAAAAGGCCCATTTTTTCTTGTCCGGAAACGGACTCGAACCTCCATATGGCGGTTCGAAACACATGTAAGGAGGTGCTATATGCCATCCTTTGTCATCGCTGAAAAATGCGATGGATGTAAGGGCGGAGACAAGACCGCATGCATGTACATTTGTCCGAATGACCTGATGGTCCTGGACCCCGACCAGATGAAGGCTTACAACTAGGAGCCGGATCAGTGTTGGGAGTGTTTTTCATGCGTCAAGATCTGCCCGACTCAGGCTATCGAGGTGAGAGGCTATGCCGACTTTGTACCCCTGGGAAGCAGCATCATGCCCATGCTGGGTACCGAAGACGTCATGTGGACCTGCAAGTTTCGAAACGGGGTGATCAAGCGGTTCAAGTTCCCCATTCGAACCACTCCTGAAGGCGCGGCCAGTGAGTACCCGGATCTGAAAGGCAAGGATCTGGAAAGCGGTCTCCTGTCCACGGAAGAAGCCGACGGAATGGAGATTCCACGCCCGAAAGAACTGGCCTAACCGCCTGACTCACATGAGATAGGCCTATCTATGGCGCAGGGAGAAATCTCCTTGTGCCTCTTTTGATTTCAGCAATTGTCAGAATTCTGTTCCAACTACCGGATTGCCTGAGAAAATAAAAATAACGCAGAGTGATCGGAATCGGTATCGACATTGAAAATAGCTGACCTACTCGATTCCGATTTCGATAGCGATCCCGACCCCGAGAGGAAGATTGCCCTAATAAACACAGCCTCTTCAGCAGGGATGACGTCGGTGCTATTGAACAATCCAATCGGTGACCGGGTTATAGCGAATGTCATAATTCCGTTCCGATTGGAATAGGGCAACAGCACTCGAAGTTGCGGGCGGGTACGGTGCCCCGCCCTACGAAAACTCTTCGAAAACGGTCATGTAGGGCCGGGCACCGTACCGGCCATACAGGGTAGCCAAACTGAACATATTTTTGGCAACTGCTATAGATCGAAACGGAACATCTTTATTTATTATATTTGCTTCAATTCCAGGCTTAGTTTGGACCAGCTATCGTGACGGTGCTTCTGTTCGACGGGCCGCTTCAATTCGGTGAGGACATCTTCCACATAGACTTCTCGACACATGCCGATAAGTACCGTGGATACGCCGGCCGTGGAACGGAGCGCCCGGATCGCTTTCTGGCTGAGGGTGCCGGGCTTTTCCCAGTCCGGGTCGGCGCCGTTGACGGCGTATCGGATTTCATTTAGTTGGCGGGCGGTTTCTTCTACGTAAATGGATCCCACAGCCTCAAACGCCTCGTCCATGGATTTCCGGTGGGACGCCATCCAGCCGGCAAGATCTTCATTTTCTGCCGCATGGGGCTCCAAAAAGTCAAGCACACCCTGGACACGGGGCCAGAACATGCTCTTCCACGACTGACGGAAGTTTTCGTAGGAACCGAAATTCTTCCAGTAATGCTTCAGGTAACCTCCCATCTCAATTTGTTGTTTGATCCGGACCTTCAACCCATCGGGGATGTCCAGCGGTTCGAGAATTTTTTTCCAGAGCCGGGTTTCCGATTTTTCGATCTGGCGGATTTTTTGGATGACCTCATTGGTGTCCATCCGCTGGGATTGTGCAATATCCGCTAGGCTTAGCAGGCGCCCCGCACCAAAGGCATTCAGGGGCCTGTTAACTAGAACTCCCAGGTTTTTATCTTCGGCGAATGAAAGAACGGTGCCGCCGCTGGGCTGGTTGACTGACAGTACCGCTTCAGTTTCTAATAGGTTGAAGGGCATCTGGACCATAGCAAAATGATGGTCGGTGGAAATGGCTTCGGCGATTCCCCAGACCGTTTCCAGGCACGTGAATTCGGGGTCTCCAGCTGAATGGGGGAAGGTGTTGGAACTGATCCCATACCGGCAAATGCGCCCTTTTTCTGCCTCCTTTTCCAGGTGCTCAAATGCTTCCCGGATGCGGCGGTAATATTCTTCCCTGGCCTCTTCCAGGGGGACTCCGGTTTTCTTTGCCCAACCCAGATAATATTCGGGGTTGTGCAGCAGGTATCCGTCCAGGGTTTCCAACTGGAGCCGCTCCAGGCTGCAGGTGAGCTGATCTTCGATAAACTCCGGGTGAATACAATGTTCCAGGCCCTTGCCGTACTCCACCAAATCCGGAAAGGGTCTGCCTTCTTTTTTGCGCTCCTGACTTAAGGAGAAGTTCTCCCCCTGTAGATATCCCACTTTGGATACGACAATCACCTGTTCCCGCTTTACTTCACCATCGACAATAAGCTCTTCCAGAACCGTTCCGACGAGGGCCTCCGAACCGCCGTCCGCGTAATTGGCGCTGGTGTCGATGAGATTGATCCCGGATCGGATGGCACCCGCTAGAGCTGTCTCATGGTGGGCGACTCCGGTGCTGATCCGATATCCTCCGAATCCGGCCTGGCTTGTTATCAGTCCGGTTCGGCCCAGGGGGACATATGCCACTGGCGTATTCTGCTCGGAAAATTCAGTCGTCGATTCAGGTGTGGCGTATCTTTTGATCATAAAAATCCCTTTGCTGCCAGTCAGCGACTAATTGCGATAGCCCATCAGCAATAACGGATATGAGAAATAATTTCCTGCTGGATAAATTTTCAAATTGTTCGAAATGGCCATGCGTTGGAGATCTCTCCGGATAGTGCCTGGGTTCAATTCAGTCGGCTCGTAGGCCTTTTTCGATAAGTGGGGTAATCTAAGAATGAAATGATGAAAATCGTACGAGAGCTGCTCGGCCCCGAGAATACGAACATTTTTCAAGCCGGCCTCTTTTGCCCTCATCCTTAGTTCTTTTCTCGTAAAAGGGGTTTCATCTATCCGAGAGGAAATTTTCCCCAAGAGTATCCGAATGGTGCGGCCAAGGTGAAACAGGACTCCCAAACGGTTTGGAATCCAAACCATGGTTAATCCTCCTTTTCTGAGGACCGAAACATGGGAGTCGAAAACCGCCTGCCGTTCATCTCCCCAGAAGTGTTCGGCAGTTCCAAATGACATGGAAATGTCGAAGGAGTCTTTCAAGCGATCTTCGATATTTAAAATATTGCCATGGATCAGTTTCGGCTTATAGCCGAAATAATTATGAAGCGTTCCGGCCGCATGAAGTTGATCCTGGTTGTAATCAACCAACGTGGCACGCGCGCCCAGCAAAGAAAGCACTAAAGACATTTTCCCCTGCCCGCATCCCAGCTCTATCACTCTCAAGTTGTCGAAACTGGAAAAGGAGCGCAGGATTTCGGTTTTCATCGAAGACCATCCTGGAGTGCCCACATATCCGGCACAGGACTGAACCGCTCGTCGGATATCGATTGCTTCATCGGAACTCCATTTCTCCCGATCTTCTACATTCTGTCTCATTTTCTGAATCTTAGGCTGATGTTTGCGCAGATGATAGACGACTTTTACAGATAATTGGATGCTGCTTCCTTTCTTGCCAGGGGCTATTCCCCCGTGATGAATTTCTCTGTCATCAGGTATGCTTCGTCATCGTTGTATTGCTTAGGGGGACTTTTGTAGAAATAGGCGGAGGGGCCGTTTAACACGCCGCCCAGATTGCGATCCAAGGCGAGTTTGGCACAACGGATGGCGTCAATGGCGACACCGGCCGAGTTGGGTGAGTCTTCTACTGAAAGCCGCAGTTCGATATGCATGGTTTCCTTCCATTCGGATAAACGCGACTTTGTTGTCCTTCTGCCATGCCACATAATCACTTGGGCCGATATGTATATTTCCTTTTTCCAGGCGTTGTCCGGCCACCGCCTGGACCGCTTCGGTCTTCGATTTCTTCTTGGATGCCAGGCGCCTTCGATTCAGCATATTCAAAAAATCGGTATTCCCACCGGTATTCAACTGATACGTCCGCTCGAGTTTTACTCCCCGCTTGCCGAACAGGTCTGTGAGGACGCGATGGGTAATGGTGGCGCCGAGTTGGGACTTGATGTCGTCGCCGATGAGCGGGATGCCCATACTTTTAAAGCGTTCTGCCCAGACCGGATCGCTGGCGATGAACACTGGGATATTGTTGACAAAGGCGATCCCTGCGGCCAGGGCACAGTCGGCATAGAACCGCGTTGCCTCTTCCGAACCCACCGGAAGATAGTTGATCATGACTTCCGCGCCCGACTCTTTTAAGACATCTACAATTTCTTCTTTGGTCGGCTCCGGTGCATCGGCAAGTAAAAAAGTGTGATCATCCGGGTGCCGTTCCATGTGATCGGAGACACTGTCCAGAATTCGCCCCATTCGCACGATAACAAGCGAATTGGGGATATCCGGACAAAATACATGGGTGCAATTGGGTTTGGAGAAAATCGCTTTGCTAACGTCCAAGGCTACTTTTCAGCTATCGACGTCAAATGCCGCTGCCACCTCGATGTCGAAGGGTCTATATCCGCCGATATCCCAAGGCATCAGACCTATGGCATCGTCTGCTTTTTCTCTTCGATAGTAATGGATACCCTGGATTAACGAACTGGCACAATTACCCACACCGATGATGGCCACTTTGATTGCGCCCATGACTGGTCACCCGACTCCTTTCTGTAAATGCAAATGGTTATCTGTGCCCGTCAATGTCGAGAAGATTTCATTTTCCTAATGAAAAATGTCTAGTCCGTTCGTGTTTTACCACATCTTAGCCTTCGAGCACCAGCAGTATACCTCCGGACACCATTCGAAAAAACCAAATTAGTCTAATATTTTAGCTGTTTATGAAATTTTCAAGACCCCGAACACAAGTTTTTGAAGAAAACTCACCAGATGCTTCATGGGTGGTCTGAGCATTCAATTTTGAGGTGAAATAAGTGTAAAAAATGTCCACTAGTTGACAAAATTTGTCAATTTCTTCTGAAAAGACTACTCGACACCTACATAACTTATTGTATTCATATATTATTTATGATTTCCAGCCGGTTGGTATGGTCCTTGCTAATTCCATTATAGCCTGTCGCCTTTGCTACCCAACTTAGGAAAAATTAAATGACTGGATGGCTAAAATCAACCGCCGGGAAACTGCTTAAAACCCTTCACCGTGCGGGAAGTCGGCATCAAAAAAAAGCACCGGGGCCGAAACCGAAAGAAACGGGGGTCACCGACTCGTTTTCAGTCGGCATCCATTTTGAAGCCCTTGAGCCCCGGATTCTTCTTTCGGGCAGTGGCGAAGCGGGTCTTGCCGACAATGCCCTCCAGAATTCCTCGGAGCTATATCAGAATGCCATCGAAATGGAATCGTTTGCATTCCACGAGCCATCCTCTCATTCTGAGACAGACTCTTTAAATCTAATCAACATTCCCGAAGAATCCAGCAGTGGCTCTCCAACGAACTCTGTTCAGGGGACCACCCAAGAAAGTTTCACGACAGGTGACCTGCCCGGCAGCACTAGCCTCGTTGAAACCGGTGCCACTCCCTCTGCAAACGAATTGTTAACGGATGATTTAACCGGAGATAATGTCGATACATTGACGGCATTGGACACGTTGCAACAGGACATGGCCGAATCGGTTAAGCGACATGAGCTTATTCTTGTCGATGCGGGCGCCGCCGATAACCAGCAACTGGTAGACGATCTTCTGGCGAATCCGGACGAAGAGCGTCACATCGAGGTTTTTGTGCTGGATAGCGACCGCGACGGTGTGGCGCAGATCAGCGAACTGCTGGCCGAATACCGAAACCTCGACGCCGTGCACATCGTCTCCCACGGCACGGACAGAGCCGTAAAGCTGGGTTCCGCCTGGGTGTACGGTGACAACCTAAATGGTTATGGGACCGAAATAGCCGGCTGGAAAGATTCGCTGGCCGATGGAGCGGATCTGCTCTTCTACGGCTGCGATCTGGCCGGGGGCGAAGAAGGCAGGGTGCTGCTCGATGCATTTGGATTGCTGACCGGTGCGGATGTGGCCGCCAGCGTGGATGACACCGGTCATTCCCAGTTCGGCGGAGATTGGGATCTGGAATATACGACCGGACCCATTGAAGCTACCCTGCCGCTCAGTGCTGCTCTGCAGGAAAACTGGAACGGTTTGCTGAACACATTTACGGTGACCAACACGAACAGCGGAGGGTTGGGCAGCCTTCGACGGGCAATTAACGATGCCAATGGGCTTGCGGGGCCGGATACCATTCAATTCAATATCCCGCTGAACGATCCGAATCATGTCTACTATCAAGATGACGGTATTGCCGGATCTCTTTCGGTGATTGCTACAACCACATTGGCGGATGGTGCGATCGCCGATTTTGATCCGGATTATCCCGGAACACCGTTTAGCTGGTACACTATCCAGCTTGTCAATGCCCTGCCGGCGATCACCGGGCGGGTCGTGTTGGACGGGACTTCCCAGTTGGCGTTCGACGGCAGATCGGGGCTTGAGAACCCGGTCATCGAGCTCGACGGTAGTATGGCAGGCGGGGCAGATCCCAACGGCCTCACCCTTGAGGCCGGCAATTCCGAAGTTCGGGGGCTTGCCATCAACCGTTTTGCCGATGACGGCATCGAGATCGAGTTTGGAAACTTAAACCGGATCGCCGGCAACCATATTGGCACCGATGTTACGGGAACGATCGCCCTGGGCAATGTTTGGGGCATCAACATTAAAACAGCTGGTAATGTTATCGGCGGGACCACCGCGGCAGATCGAAATGTGATTTCCGGCAATACCGGCGAAGGCGTATACATATTTACGGAAACGGCTCAAGACAATACCATCATCGGTAACTATATCGGTACCGATGCCGCCGGAACGGGCACTCTTGGTAACGGCAGCCACGGGATTTACTTTGCAGAATTTCCTTTTGAAAGTCCGGACAATAATACCATTGGCGGCATCAATCCCGGTGAAGGGAACATCATCGCATTCAACAACGGCAGCGGTGTAGCGCTCTTCCCAACGACCGGTATCGGCAACGCCATCATCGGGAACTCTATTCACTCGAACCAGAACCTGGGTATCGATCTGGGTGAGAACGGCATTACCGCCAACGATCCGGGAGACTCGGATTCCGGCGCCAACGGCCTGCAGAACTACCCAGTGATAGCGTCCGCCTTGACTGACGGCTTAAAAATTACCGTCAACGGAACAATCAACAGCACGGCCAGCACCACCTTTCGGATCGAATTTTTCGATAGCAGCGTAGAAGACGGAACAGGCTACGGGGAAGGCGAAACCTATCTCGGCTTCACCACCGTGGACACCGACGCCGCCGGCGATGCCGCATTTCGCACTACCTTTTCCGCCGCGGTTCCCGCGGGCCATTTCATCACCGCTACGGCAACCAGTCCCGGAGGGAACACTTCTGAATTTGCCGCAAATGCCGATGTTCTTGCGGGCGACTCCGACGGGGATGGGCTTTGGGACGTCGAAGAGGACGCCAACACGGATCTTGACGGTGACCCGTCGACCAATTCGGGGCCGGATACCGACGGCGACACCTTTGTCAACTACCTCGACGGCCAGCCGGACTACCTCGACGGTCCCACCGGCGGCTCCAGTGGCATGGTCGCCAGCGAACAGAAGATCTCCAGCACCACTGGCGGCCTCAACGCCACGCTGGACGACGATGACAACTTCGGTGCCGCAGTGGCCGCGATCGGCGACCTCGACGGCGACGGCGTTGTCGATATCGCCGTCGGTGCAAAGTTGGACGACGATGGCGGTACGGACCGTGGCGCGGTCCACATCTTGTTTCTCAACGCGGACGGCACCGTGAAGGCCGAACAGAAGATCTCCAACACCACTGGCGGGCTAACAGGTGTGCTGAACGATGGCGATCACTTCGGTTGCGACGTGACCGGGATCGGCGACCTCGACGGCGACGGAATCAACGATATCGCCGTCGGTGCAAATTACGACGACGATGGCGGCACTGACCATGGCGCGGTTTACGTCCTGTTCCTCAATGCTGACGGTACCGTGAAGGCCGAACAGAAGATCTCCAACACCACGGGCGGGCTGACTGCCACCCTCGATCTCGGTGATTGGTTTGGTCGAGCGGTGACAGGAATGGGCGACCTCGATGGCGATGGCCTCAACGACATTGCCGTCACCGCCGTACGTGATGACGATGGCGGCTCCAACCGCGGCGCGGTTCACATCTTGTTCCTCAACGCTGACGGCACCGTGAAGGCCGAACAGAAGATCTCGGACACCACGGGTGGTCTGACCACTACGCTCGGCAACAACAATTGGTTTGGTGCCGGAGTGGGTAGTATCGGCGACCTTGACGGAGACGGCACCAGCGACATCGTTGTCGGCGCCTCACAAGACGACGATGGTGGCGGCAACAGTGGCGCGGTTTACGTCCTGTTCCTCAACGCTGACGGCACCGTGAAGTCCGAACAGAATATCTCCAACACCACCGGCGGTCTGACCGCAACCCTCGACGTTGGCGACCTCTTCGGTGTGGCGGTAGCTGGGTTGGGTGACCTTAACGCGGACGGCACCAGCGACATCGCGGTCGGCGTCGAACGTGACGACGACCCCCTCTCGGTGTCTGACATAGCAGACCGCGGCGCGGTCCACATCTTGTTCCTCAATCCGGACGGGACGGTCAAAGCCGAACAGAAGATTTCATCCACCAGCGGCGGCCTCACAGGTCCCCTCGACGATAGCGACTGGTTTGGTAAATCGCTGGCCGGCCTTGGCGACCTCAACGGCGACGGCACCATCGACATCGTGGTCGGCGCCGAACAAGACGACGACGGCGGTGCGGACCGGGGTGCGGTTCATGTACTGAAATTGACCTCTGGCACCCCGGGACCGCCGATGATCACGGGGCGCGAGACGGTCGACAGTGACACGGACGGCCAGATCGACCGGATCAGGATCACCACCACCGAGGCGCTGAACGATGACTTCTTGGATCTGAACGTGACCGTTGAAGGCTACACGGTGACCGGTTATTCGACCGATATCGCCAACGACAATATCTTCTACGTCGACCTGGTCGAAAGCGGCACGCCGGATACCGGCGCCACCCCGACGGTCACGCTGACGGCGAACACGTTCCTCGGTGATGCCGACGGCAACAGCATCGCCGTGGACAACAATTGGCTGGATGCGAACTGGCAAAGCCGCGCCAGGCTTACCTTCGACAACACGGACCAAACAACCGACGACCTGGTCGACTTCCCGTTGCTGGTCACGATCGACAAATCGAAACTCCCCAGCCTGGATCTCAGCTCGACGGTTGGTGCGGACGTGCGCTTCACGGACGCCGTCACCGGCCAGGAACTGAAGTACGAAGTCCAGTCCTGGGATGCCGCGGCCGACACGGCAAAGATCTGGGTCAAGGTGCCGCGCATCGATGCCGGCTCTGCGACCGAACACATCTACGTCTATTACAACTACAACGGGACCGCCACCTATGACCAGAGTGCGGCGGACGAGGCGGCGGTGTGGCCGTCCGGAACCGGCGTTTACCATCTGGAAGATGACCCCGGGCCTGGCAACCCGGGCGATATCAAGGATGCGGACGGCACGCCGAACAACGGCGAAGCCGCATCCGGGTTCGCAACGAATGACCTCGTGCCGGGCCAGATCGGCGACGGCATCGAGTGGGAAAGCGGCGATGACGTCATCACGTTCGGCTCTGCCGACGTGGGGGACAATTTCCGAATCTCGGCCTGGGTAAATCCGGCTGATAATGGAGAACTCCATACCGTCGTATCGAATGCCGGCCCCGGCAACAACACGGACGGTTTCCGGTTCTACATATCCAGCACCGGCCAGATCACCTTATCTACCGGTAATGGCGCCGCCGGCAACGCAGCAACGTCTGTAGACGGCGCCGTCAATTTCGGCCAGTGGAACCACATCGCCGTTGACGTCGATCGAACCTCCGGTTCGGCGGTGATCTATCACAATGGCGAGGACGTTACGGCCGACGGCACCATCCTGACCGACTTCAATACCAGCAGCGACTGGGTCATCGGCACCATGAAGGGCTCCTTGAACCAGGGAAATAACTTCCTTGGCATCATCGACGAGGTGCGCATTGGAAACGCCACTCAGTCGGCTGACTGGGCCAAAGTCGAGTACCTGACACAGTCCGGCACGTTCGCGTTCACCAGCTTTGCCAGCGAAGAGGCGGTGACGGCCGGCGTGACGGCCATCGACGGGGCCGCGCCGGTGCTCCTGAGCGCCAATGGTCTGGACGGCGGCACACCGGGGCTGCTGAACGACACCGGCGACCAGCTGGCCCTGGTCTTCTCCGAGGCGGTGCAGGCCGCGCCCAGCGAAACGGATTCGGAGACCAATTTCATCCTCAGCGGGACCGACGGGGACAACTTCCCCACCGAGGTGGGCGGCGACACGGTCATCGGCTTGAGCACGACCACAGTTATCAACGACACCATCCGTTACGGTTTCAGCGCGGGCGACACCGCCAACGCCAACCTGATCACACCGGGGACCTCGACCATCGACGTCAACGTGGGCGGCGTGGTGGCGAGCTCCATTCAGGACGCGGCGGGCAACGACCTTGTCGACACCCTGACGGGCGACCCGATCACGATCACCAACGCCGGCGGAAATGATGCGCCCACGGTTGATCTCGACACAGGTACGGGCGGTGTGGACTATGCCTTTACCTTCAACGAGGGCGACGGACCCACCGCTATCGTCGATGCCACGGTAAGCGTCGCCGACGTCGACGATACCAGCCTGGTGAACGTCACCCTGGATGTGGGCGGCGTGGTCGACGGTGCGGCCGAGGAGCTGAGCATCGGCGACTTCACGTTCGCCCTGGACGCAGACAATTCGGACACGACCGTCACCATTGGCGGCAACCTCTACACCGTGGCATACACCACCGCCTCCGGCGTGGCCACCACAACGATTACGGTCACGGACGCCAACGATGCGCCGGTGGTGGCTGCGCCGGGGGCTGCACTTAACGCCACTGAGCAGACCGGGTTGGCGATTCACGGGGCGGGTTTTTCGGTCAGTGACGTCGACGAGGCCGGCAGCGGCGCGCAGGCGACATTGAGTGTGGGCGAAGGCACCATCACGGTGGTCGCAGGCACGTCGGGTGTGACGATCGCGGGCGGCAACGGCACGGGGACAGTCACCGTCACCGGCACGATCGCCCAGATTAACAACCTTCTCACCGGAGCGGGTACCGGCACCATCACCTATCTAAACAGCTCCGATACCCCCAGCCCTTCGACCACGCTGACCGTGACGGTCAACGACCTTGGCAACACGGGCGCCGATCCGGGGACTTCCGGGACCGCTACTACCGAAGAGGGCACCAACAACGTCACCATCAACATCGGCGCGGTCAATGATGCGCCGGTAGTGGCTGCGCCGGGGGCAGCTCTGAACGCCACCGAGCAGACCGGGTTGGCGATTCATGGGACAGGTTTTTCGGTCAGTGATGTCGACGAGGCGGGCAGCGGCGCCCAGGCGACGTTGAGTGTCGGCGAGGGCGCCCTTACGGTGGTCGCAGGCACGTCGGGTGTGACGATCTCCGGCGGCAACGGCACGGGCACAGTGACGCTCACCGGCACGATCGCTTATCTAAACAGCTCCGATGCGCCCAGCGCTTCAACCACGCTGACCGTGACGGTCAACGACCAGGGCAACACGGGCACCGATCCGGGGACGTCCGGGACCGCTACCACCGAAGAAGGCACCAACAATGTCACCATAAATATCACCGCGGTCAACGACCCCCCGGCCCTGAACCTTGAAGCGGACAACAGCTCCGGGGCCGGCGGAAACGATTACCAGTTCACCTTCTCCGAGGGTGACGTGGCCAGGGCCATTGCAGACAGCGACGTGGATGTGGCTGACGTCGACTCAACCTCCTTTGATTACGTGACCCTGTCCATCAGCGGGTTACAGGACGGAAATGCCGAGGAGCTGGTGCTCGACGGGAGCACCTTTGCTCTCGCCACCGCCGCAAACCAGGATACCAGCGGCATGAACTACCATGTCGTGATCACTACCGGCTCCGGCACTGCCGATGTTACCATCACCAAGCAGAGTGGCACCCCCTTTACCGAGGCCGAGACCGAGACGCTACTTGCGGCCGTTGCCTATCGCCACGCGGACGGTACCAATCCCAGCGATGGCGACCGGATTATTGATCTAACAGTTAACGACGGCACCGATGACAGTCCGGTGGCCCGAACAACGATAAACGTGGATCCGGTCAACGACGGACCAACCCTCAGCAGCGCGTTGGGTTATGGTGTAAACGAGGACGATGGATACATACCGTTCGGCGGACTCGGTGTCGCGGATCCGGATTCGGGCGCCAATCCAATTTCGGTTACTCTGAGTGTTGGAAACGGATTCATCAATCTAACCAACAGGACCGGCCTGACCCTGGCCGGCGGCGGCTACCACACGGACACCTTTACGGTGACCGGGACGGTAGCCGATATCGACAATGCCCTCGGATCGTTCCAATACCGGCCCACTCCTAACTTTTTCGGCAACGACACTTTGAGTCTAAGCGCCGACAATCTGAGAAACACCGGAACGGGGGGCTCAGAGACCGACAGTCGCAGCGCCAACATTGCTGTGGCAGCGGTCAATGATGCTCCGTCAGCCACAAACCTGGATGCAGCCGAAACCTATACCGAGGACACGGCGTTGGATCTGACCGATATCGTTGTCACGGACATCGACAGCGCCAATGTCACCGTCACCCTGACACTGTCGGATCCATTGGCCGGAAGCCTGAGCACCGGCACATCGGGCTCGGTAACCTCTACCTATGACAGCGGCACCGGTCAATGGGAAGCCAGCGGTGCCATCGCCGATGTGAACGCCCTCTTGGCTTCTGTGATCTTTACTCCCACATCTGAATACAACAGCAATTTTACCATCGCCACCAGTGTGGATGACGGTCAGGCACCCCCGGTCACCGGTACCAAGAACGTCGCCGGCACCCCTGACAACGATCCGCCGGTCCACACGGTGCCGCCGCCCCAGAGCACGCCCCAGAACACCTCGCTGGTCTTTTCAAGCGGCACCAGTAATCCGATCTCGGTCAGCGATCTGGATGCGGGATCCGGCATCATTGAGGTCACCCTGACGGCGACCAACGGCACGATTACGGTAACCGGTGCAGCCGGCGACCCCATTTCGGTTACCGCCACGGGGAGCCAGCAAGAGTTCGGTGCCGACATTGCCCGAGCCGCCGACGGCAGCATGGTCATGGTATGGGCCAACGATGGCAAAGATGGCGATAGCTGGGGGGTTTACGGGCAGCGATACGACAGTTCCGGAGAACCGGTCGGAATCGAGTTCCGGGTAAACAACACCACGGCAAAGGAGCAGCTGGAACCGGCCGTGGCCATGGATGACGCGGGCAACTTTGTGGTTGTCTGGCAGAGTTTGGATCAGACCGGAGACCCCAGCTACGGCATCTATGCACGGCTCTATGACAGTTCGGGAACGGCCCAGGGCCCTGAGTTCCGGATCAATCAGACGACTAATGACGCCCAGGCCTCACCGGATGTTGCCATGGATGCGGATGGCGATTTTGTCGTGGTCTGGGAGAGCAAGGATCAAACCGGCGATCCCGGACTGGGTGTCTACGCGCGGCGCTACAACAGCTTGGGCACCGCCCAGGGCAACGAATTCCGGGTGGCCCAAACCACCGCCAATGACCAGTCGGAGCCCTCTGTGGCCGTGGCAGACGGCGGAGAGTTTGTCGTCACCTGGACCAGCGACGATGCGGGAGGGAAAGGCGTGTATGCCCGTCTCTACGATGCCGGAGGCACGGCAGTGACGGGAGAAACCCCGGTCAACAGTTATTCCGCGAATGATCAAACCACTTCCAGAGCGGCTATGAAAGGAGTCGGCAATTTTGTCGTTACATGGCAGAGCAAGGATCAGGATGGGGATAGTTGGGGGGTATACGCCCAGCGGTTCAACAGCTTAGGGGTTGCCCAGGGCGGCGAAATACCCGTCACCGCCTATACCACGTCCGACCAGCAGGCACCGGACGTGGCCATGTCTTCTGCGTGCAACTTCGTGATTGCCTGGGAAAGCATGGCCCAGGATGGGAATAATTGGGGCGTTTACAAGCAGGAGTTTGATGCTGCCGGCGTCAAGGTGGGCGGTGAGACCCGGGTGAACATTGCCACCAGTGGGCCTCAGTATGGGCCCCGCATCGGCATGACCGGCGGCGGCGACTACATCGTCGTCTATAATGGAGATTCACCAGGCGACAGTGACGGCGTGGCCGCGCAACGATTCCTTTCCACCTCCGGGATTGTCTTTACCAACGGTGACGGCAACGAAGACGTGACCATGACCTTTACGGGAACCCTGGCTGAGATTAACGATGCGCTTGACGGCCTTACCTTTAAACCGAACGCCAGCTACATCGGTCCGGCCACGCTGCGGATCGTCACCAACGATCAAGGCAATACCGGCGGCCAGGCCGAGACCGATGACGACACCATCGATATTGACGTTATCGACAGCGGCGCCCCGGAAATCGATCTCGATGCCGACGACAGCTCCGGCCAGTCCGGACCGAACTTTGTGGCCACGTTTACCGAAGACGCCGGCCCGGTCAACATCGTAGATGCCGATGTCACCATCACCGATGTTCCGCCGCCGACACCTAACCTGGAATCGCTCACGGTACGTCTGACCAACCAGCTCGATGGTGCCGACGAAGAGCTGACGGCGGACACCATAGGCACCTTTATTACGGCCAACTGGAACAGCGGACTGGGGCGGCTGTTCCTGTCGGGCACCGATAGTTTGGCCAATTATGAAAAAGTCCTCCGTACCATCACCTATAACAACACGTCCCAGTATCCGGACACAACCCCGCGAATCATCACGTTTGTCGGAAATGACGGTATTGCCAACACCAATACCGCCACCACAACGGTGACCATTGTGGGCGTGAATGATCCGCCCGCTATTGCCGGGACATCAACCAACCCGACGGCCACCGAAAGCGGGACCGGCACGGCCCCGGTGGCGCTCATCCAGGCCGGCACCGGCGGGATCACGGATGTGGATGCCCCGAATTTTGCCGGAGGCACTATTACGGTCAATCTCGACGTCTATCAGCCGGGTGACCGGCTGAGTGTGTCGGGCAGCCCGAGCGGCGTCGGTTCGGTGAGCGGTGGAGACGGTGCGGACCTGGTCATTACGCTGGATGCCGGTGCTACGCCGGCGGCAGTGGGGACCATCCTCGAGGCGTTACGATACGAAAACACCGGGGACGACCCGACAGTCGTCGGCACCGACACCGACCGGACATACAGCATAATTCTTAATGACGGCGGGAACTCTCCGGCTCCGGCTCTCGATTCCAATACCCTGACCGGAACGGTCACCGTCGTCGGAGAAAACGATGCGCCGATCAACACGGTGCCGGGTCCTCAGACCACCAATGAAGATACCTCACTGGTGTTTTCCAGCGGCACCGGCAATCCGATTTCTATCGGCGATTCGGACGCCGGGACGAACATCGTCGAGGTCACATTGACGTCCACCAACGGTACCCTGACCCTCGACGGCCTGGCGGCGGCATGGGGTCCCGAAACTACCCTGAACACGTCACCTGTGGTGGACCCTTTCACTCAGGAATTTTCCACCTACTCCGCCCGCCAGACGGTCGCCATGTACGCTGACGGGGATTATGTGGTGGTCTGGCAGAGCGATGAGGGGACCGGCCTGGATGTCTATGCCCGGCTCTTCGACTCGACCGGGGTCGTCCAGGGGCCTGAGTTCCGGGTGAATACCAATATTACGGACGATCAGCAGCGGCCCGTTGCCGCCATGGACAACGACGGTAACTTTGTCGTGGTCTGGGAAAGCTGGGATTCGGGTGGTAATGAATGGGACATTTTTGCCCAACGATATGACGCAGCGGGAACCGCCCTTGGCGGCGAGATCCCGGTCAATACGACGGTCAGCGAATACCAGCGGCGACCGACCATTGCCATGGATGACGCCGGCAATTTTGTGGTGGTGTGGGCTGACGGGGATGGTTCCACTTCCGGCTGGGACATCTATGCCCAGCGGTTTGACGCCTCCGGCAACAAGCTGGGCCAGGAGTTCCTTGTCAATACCACCGTCACCGATGGCCAGTTGCGCCCCACGGCCGCCATGGACCGGACCGGTAATTTTGTCATCACCTGGCAGAGCCGGGGTCAGGATGCCGACGATTACGGGGTTATCGGCCGGCTGTATGATGCCGCGGGAGTTGCTCTTACCGGCGAGTTCATCGTCAACACCACAGAAACCAACAAGCAATGGCGTCCCTCCGTGGCCATGGCGGAATCCGGAGATTTCGTCATCACCTGGGAGAGCGATCAGACGGCCGTCGATGACTGGGGCATTTTCGCCCGGCGGTATGACGCGTCGGGTAACCCAATTGGAAATAAATTTCAGGTCCAC
>Ga0056119_1000026_pt1 | contig 37747 bp, 28 predicted proteins | sample WorMettaBAHAMAS1_FD_80076 | JGI IMG/M metagenome (GOLD analysis project Ga0056119, IMG submission 80076) | Marine gutless worms symbiont microbial communities from Max Planck institute for Marine Microbiology, Germany - Olavius tantulus BAHAMAS.1 ...
GATTTCTGACACTGACACTCTCTGAACCGGCATCCGGAGAATACAACGGAACATATCCCTTCAAAGCAGTGGCCACGGTTGGGATGGTGGCCGATATTGTAAAAAATGTGGCTGGAACCAAAGGCGACGTGTCCAACATCATCGGCGAAGGGGTTGATCCCCATTTGTTCAATCCAACGCGCAGTGATGTCGCCGCACTGCTCAAAGCCGATATTGTCTTTTATGCGGGACTTTTGCTGGAGGGCCAGATGTCGGATATCCTCGTCAAAGTATCCCGACGGCGCCCGGTGTATGCCGTAACAGAGCTGTTACAGGAATCCTACCTGATCCATGATGCAGAGACGAATCACAGTGATCCCCACGTTTGGATGGATGTAAAGGGCTGGATGAAGGCCGTGGAAGTGGTCGCGGAGGCGCTGTCAGAGTTCGATCCTCCGAATGCGTCGCATTACCGCAGCAATGCCGAAGCTTACCTAAAGGAGTTGGATCGGTTGAATGCGTATGCCCGAAAAGTGATCGGCTCCATCCCGGAAACACAGCGTGTCATGGTCACCGCCCATGATGCCTTCCGATATATGGGCCGGGCATATGGGCTCGAGGTCATGGGCATCCAGGGGCTGTCCACCGAATCCGAGGCTGGGTTGAAAGATATCAACCGCATTGTCGACGAACTGGTCAAGCGAAAGATTCCGGCCGTCTTTGTCGAATCCAGCGTATCGGATAAAAATGTTAAAGCCCTTATCGAAGGGGCCAATGCCAGGGGACACAGCGTTCGAATTGGCGGTGAGCTTTTTTCCGACGCCATGGGAAGGGCAGGGTCCTACGAAGGGACTTACATCGGCATGATCGATCACAACGCGACCACCATTTCCCGTGCGCTGGGCGGAGATGCTCCCGAGAAGGGATTCAACGGTAAACTTTCATCGAATCATTGATAAAGGGTTTGAACTATGGCCGCACAACCATCGGTTGGGAATCAACAGCTTTTGACAGAGCTCGGCCCGGAAGACATTCCCCTCTGGATCCACGACTTGACCGTGGCATATCACCGGAAGCCGGTCCTCTGGGACGTCGACCTGGCACTGCCCGAAGGCAATCTCATCGCCATTGTCGGCCCTAACGGGGCCGGCAAAAGTACGCTCATTAAATCGGTGTTGGGGCTTGTGCCGCGAGCCTCCGGGACCGTGTCCATTTACGGAAAAGAATATCAACGGCAGCGCCATTTGGTGGGATACGTTCCCCAACGTGAATCCGTTGACTGGGATTTTCCGGTCAATGCCATCGATGTCGTGGCCATGGGGTTTTATCGGAAAATCGGCTGGCTTCGACCCATAACCCAGGAGTATCGCCAGGCTGCACGAGTGGAACTGGAGAAGGTAGGGATGGCCGCCTACGCCGAACGACAGATCAGCCAGTTGTCCGGCGGACAGCAGCAACGGGTGTTCCTGGCACGGGCGCTTGCCCAGGATGCCCGGATATACCTCATGGATGAACCGTTTGCCGGCGTGGATGCGGCCACCGAACGGGCCATCATAGCCCTGCTGAAAGAGCTTAAGGCCGCAGGGAAAACCTGTATTGTCGTTCATCATGATCTCCAGACGGTGCAGACGTATTTTGATCACGTGGTTTTACTGAACATGCGGGTTGTGGCCGACGGTCCGGTGGACGACGTTTTTACCGAAGAGAATCTTCGAAAAACATATGGGGGGCAGCTGACACTGCTGTCCCAGGCCTTTTTCGAGTACTCCAAAGATCCAAGCTTGCCGGCAGGCAGCAAAGGGACCCAGGAATGACATCCATAAGAGGGCCATATGTTCCCCTTGCCGTTTTCCTGCTGGTACTGTTGCCGGCGATCGGTTTTGCGGGAAGCCTGGGTGACAAAGTATTGGATTGGCCGACCGGCGAAGAGTTGCTCCGGGTTCTGACGTTAAGAGATTACAATACCCGTGTCGTGATTATCGGTACGACACTGCTTGGCCTGGCTGCCGGTCTGGTGGGGACGTTTCTACTGTTGAGAAAACGGGCGCTGCTCAGCGACGCGCTCAGCCATGCCACGTTACCCGGCATCGCTCTGGCATTTATCCTAATGACTGTCTTCTTTGGGGATGGAAAGAACTTGCTGGGCTTGATTGCGGGCGCTGCGATATTTTCTGTGCTGGGCACCGCTTCGGTGATTATCATTCAACGTTTATCGCGATTGAAGGATGATGCCGCCTTAGGTGTGGTCCTGAGTGTCTATTTCGGACTGGGGATAGCGCTGCTGGGTCTTGCTACCCGCATGGAAAGCGGCAACGCGGCCGTCTTGTCCTCATTTATCTACGGAAAGACAGCTTCCATGCTGTTTTTTGACTCAGTGCTGATTACCGTGGCGGCACTGGTTTCAGCCGTTTTCTGCATCCTGTTTTTTAAAGAATTCTCGTTGCTCTGTTTTGATACCGACTACGCAGCCAGCCAGGGTTGGCCGGTGGCATGGCTCGACTTTTTTATGATGACGCTGGTTGTCATCGTCACGGTGATCGGCCTCCAGGCGGTAGGTCTGATACTTGTGGTTGCATTGCTTATCATTCCGCCGGCCGCCGCCAGTTTCTGGACCTATCGTTTGTCACGGATGCTATTTCTGTCCGGAATTTTTGGGGCCATCAGCGGGTTGTTCGGATCCGGCATCAGTGCATTGCTGGCCAATCTGCCCGCCGGCGCCGTGATCGTCCTGACGGCCTCCACGATTTTCATCTTCAGTCTGTTCTTCGGAACCGCCCGGGGACTCCTGAGAGTGTCCATGGAACGGCGTCGGCTCAGGCGAAAGGTCCGAAGGGAAAACTTATTAAGAGACATGTTCGAATGGGCGGAAGGACGTTCCGATGGCAGCAACATGGCGGAAGTGCTGTCCCGCAATGGAATGCCCTTTGAGGATCTTCGAACGCGGAGATCCTGGTCGGAGACAGATCTCCATCGGGTTGTCAAAGAACTTCGGAGCATCGGATTCATCCGGGAGTCGGATAGAGACCGAATTGTGCTGTCCGATGCGGGGTGCCGGGAGGCGGAACATGTCGTTCGAAAGCATCGACTCTGGGAGGCCTATTTGATCACCCATGCCGATATCGCTCCCGGCCAGGTGGACTGGGGTGCGGATGAGATTGAGCACGTGCTGGAAAAGGATATTATCGATCAGCTAGAAAAACTGCTGCCGTCCAACCAAAACGGCAGAATGCCGGAGAGCCCTCATCGGATTGAGGTGGTCGAGGGATAGCCCATGGTGGAATGGTCATCATTTGATACGTGGATTGTCGTGACGGGAGCACTCAGTGCCATGTCCTGTGCGTTGCTGGGAGTGTATATAGTGCTTCGCCGAGAAAGTATGATGGGAGATGCCATCAGTCATGCGGTCTTGCCGGGGCTTGCTATCGCATTTCTGATTACCGGAAGCCGGGGCAGTGTGCCCATGCTCGTCGGGGCAAAGATTATCGGCATCATGACAGCATTTCTGGTTCAGTTTATCTACCGGCTCGGGGGGCTCGACAAAGGTGCCTCCATGGGCGTGATATTCACCACCCTTTTTGCATTGGGATTAATTCTAATCCGGCAGGCCGCTGATCATGTGGATTTGGATCCAGGCTGCGTCCTTTATGGCGCTATCGAATTGACGCCCCTGGATGTCTATAATGTTTTCGGCGTTGAAGTTCCCCGTGCCGCTGTGACAAATGGGGCGATGCTGCTGATCAATCTGGTCTTTGTGACGCTGTTCTACAAAGAGCTGAAAATTACCTCTTTTGATCCGGCCCTGGCGACGACCATGGGCATCAATGCGAATGTGATGCACTACGTGCTCATGACCCTGGTTGCCACCACGACCATTGCTTCCTTTGAAAGCGTTGGCAGTATTCTGGTGATTGCCATGCTTATTGTGCCGGGGGCGGCGGCCCATTTGTTGACGGATCGTTTGTCGACCATGCTGCTTCTAAGTTTGGTCATCGCCGGGGTCAGCGCCCTTATGGGCCATGTGAGTGCCATAACGGTACCTACCTGGATCGGATTTCGAGATACCAGCACGGCCGGAATGATGGCGGTTATCGTCGGCGTGGTGTTTCTGCTGGCGTTCCTTTTCGCGCCTCGGTACGGCGTTCTGAGTCGATTTATTACCCGCGCCATGCTGTCCCTGAAGATCACACGGGATGATGTCATGGGATTTCTGTACCGACACCAGGAGCTTGCACCAGCGGATGCCGCACCTGTTCGGGCGACGGATCTACAGGCCGCGTTGAAGCTGGGTTTTTCAGTCAACATTGCGCTTTGGGATCTGGCGCGCCGCCGCCGTATTCAGCGTGTCAATGGCGGCTTCGGGCTTTCCTATGCGGGGTTAGATGAAGGAAAGGACCTGGTGCGGTCCCACCGATTATGGGAATCGTACCTGTGCGATGCCATGGGCTATTGTCTGGAAGATGTGCACCGATCGGCACACAAACTTGAGCATTTCACGGATTCAGACCTGCAGGCAGAGCTTGGCGAGGTCACCGGACACCCCAGTTTAGATCCTCATTCCCGAAACATCCCCTGAGAGTATGTAATAAAGTACCGAAAAATCATCTCATAGTACCCAAAAATAGGTTGCACATGGCTGCTCATTATCTGGGGCACATCGTCTAACGTATAGAATTTAAACCGGTTTTAATTTTCTGTAAACATGTGCACAGTTTTTGCTAATCAGCATTGATATCTGAAGTGCCCGATCTATTGATATCGCGTATACACCGCGCAGTAGAACCGCTTGCTTCAGGTTAGGCAGGGGGCGGGAATCGGCACTTTCGGATCGTCCCTTATTGCGGGCCGGTCACACCGGCCGGTTGGCGGGTGCAGCAAAGGTAGCCTGCACCCGCCAATCTTCTTTGTGAATGCATTTTAAACCAGCCAGGTAGCCTATGAAATTTCTTGATCGACGGTTGGGAAAGGACAGACGGCGTTCCGCCAAACACCTTGGCGGAACAGATCGGCGGTCCGGAACAGATCGCAGATCCGGAAAAGACCGTAAAAGTGGAAAAGACAGAAGGAGTCCCCTCGGATACCGGGCAATGCTGAGATTGGGACGGCGGCTTGGTTCCGGCGAGCAGTATTGTTTCGGCCCTTATCATGCCGAAGAGGTTTTATTCCGTCGTAGAGACGCCTATCCTATTATGGCTCGGGCGCCGTCATCACTAGAACCTATCTCAAAAATGCGTCTAAGGGCCCAGTGCGGTGTTACGGAGCAACAAAAAATGCTCACCTACTACCGTGTATGCTCCGCTTTTTCGTTGCCCCGCGCCTTGCCCTGAACCCCGATCCACATTTTTGAGATAGGTTCTAATCGTTTTCAACGGGTCTGCGGATAATCCGTGTAATCTTGGGTCGGTAGGATTTGCGTTTTGCCAGTTGGTTGGCTTTTTTTTTGACAAAGAGGACCGCCAGCACAAGAAATGAAACACCGAAAGCCATGGATAGCAGGGATTCATCGACATGGACGTTGGTGGCGAGGTGCTTGCCTGCCAGAGCTCCAACGATCATGACAATAATCGGAAACACGTACAGTAGAAATGCCGCCTTGATCAGTGGCGCTGTTTCGAAGGTCAGGATAATCTGATCGCCGACACGGGCCCCGGCTTCATTGATGGCTTCTACCTCCACTTCCTTGCCGTCACCGATCACATTGCAGGAGCCTCTGGCTTCGCAATGCTTGCAGGCCTCGGTTCGGGTGGCCTTCACCCAGGCGGTGGGCGGCGTCACCCGCATGACAATGCCCCGTTCTGTGGCCATGGGACTACTACCTATTTTGGATTTTAGATTTTGGATTTCGGCCCGCCATAGCTCTAAGCGGCGGTGGGTTGGATTTTAGAATTTGGGTATCGTTCCGCTCTATCCATTATATCCAGAATCAAGCATCCAGTATCCAGCATCGATCTATTTTCAACGACTAAGGCTCGATGAATGGAATCCCTGTGGATTTCCGTGTCATCGAGCCTTAGGGTTCTGTAGGATTTCGTCTATGCGGATTTTTGCAGCTCGGTAGACGCGTCGGCTGCCGGCTGCGGTGAATGCTGGTAGCAAATCAGACCGCACTGGAGGCACCGATCCGCCTCGCTCTTGGCAGCTTCCGGTGAAAATCCCTTTTCAATTTCCCGGCACCGATCCTGTTCCGCCGGGCTGCACAGAGGCATGATCTGTCTCCGGTCTATCGATACCTGTTCCACATGGTCGACATCTTGGATAATCGATCTCTCGGTGAGCACTTCTTCCGGGAAGGACAACGGGATATTGTAAATGAGTTCATGCATGGAAGCGGCTCCCCGCCGCCCCGCACCGATGGCACGGATAGCCGCGCTGAAGTCGCTGAATACATCGCCATCGGCAAACAGGCCGACCTGTTCCTTGTCCTCGGGTCTCTTGTAGGGAGCGATTGCCTGCCAGCTAAGCGGCGCTTCCGGAGCCGTCTGTTCTTCCGGAGACTCGGGTGTAATCTCCCCATCGGCGATATCATACAAACTTGGAGCGGGGAGAAAGATCATCTCGGGAAATCGTCCTGTGGCCAGGATGACCGTTTGGGCCGCTATTTTCTCTCTCTCATTGGTTAACAGATCGATGATCTCAAGCTCCTTGAGTTCATTTTCTTCGCCATAAAACCGGCCGATGCCTGTGGAGAAGCGAACCTGGATACCCTCTGAACGGAGTGCGTCCAGCCCTTCTGCGTTAATCGGATTTTCGATCTCCATCTCCCGGAATAACATCGTGACCATGGTAGCTCCAGCCTTCCGGGCAATCATGGCGGCTTCCACAGCCATTTCTCCTCCGCCGGCGATGACTACGTCGGCGCCGCAGGAAAAAGACTCTGAGTTTTCGGGCGTCGTCCGCAACACATCCACCATCAGGTAGATGCCGGGCAGGGTTTGCTCAATTTGAAGGTTGCCCCCTCTGGAGAGTCGACTGTCCCAGCCGCCGGTGGCTACAAACACCGCCTGGTGTCCCTCCTGGAGCAATCCATTTACGGTGATGTCTTTGCCGAGCATTTTTCCGACCTCTGTGGTGACCCCCATCTCCAGGATTCCTCCGATATCCCAGTCCAGAATATCCGAGGGGAGGCGATTGGAGGCAATGGCGCTTCTGAGAAGTCCGCCCAGCTTGTCCGTTCCTTCGTAAAGAGCGACATCATATCCCAGTCGGGCTGAGAAAAACGCTGTTTACAGGCCTTCCACGCCGCCGCCGATCACGGCCACCCGTTTGCCGTTTGATGGCGCCTTGTAGGGCAGAACGCGTTCTCCCCGTTCCATCTCATAATCGGCTGCATACCGTTTCAGAAAATTGATGGCTACCGGTTCATCGGAATAATTACGACGGCATTCATTCTCGCACGGTCTGGGACAGATTCTGCCGATCACTGTCGGAAAGGGATTCCGTTCCTTAATGACCTGTACGGCGTTGAGGGGATTGCCCAAACTGACCTGTCGAATGTACTCGCGAATATTGATGCCGGCAGGGCAAGCCCGTTGACAGGGGGTCGTACACTCCTCGACGGTGTATTCCCTGAGAATCCTTCGGGTGATCGAAGACAGATTGATGATGTTTTTGGGACAAACCTTTTCACAGGTGCCGCAGCCGGTACATTTTTCATTGTCCACCACGGGCAGGTTGTCCGGTCCCATAACGATTGCATCAAACGGGCAGACACCGGCGCATGTTCCGAGCCCAAGGCAACCGATGGTGCACACTTTCATACCGCCACTCAGAGCTGCGGCAGCCCGGCAGTCGTTCAAACCGTTGTACACAAATTTCAGGTCCGCATCCTGCACACCGAAATAACAACCGGGGCGGGCGATGTCGGGTTCTTTGGCTTCCACCGCTACACCCATGATGGCAGCGATGGCTTCGGCGACATCCGTTCCTGCGGCAACACAAGAGTTGGGGGCGGCTTTACCGGCGACGATGGCCTCGGCGTTGGCGCTGCATCCCGGAAGCCCGCATCCGCCGCAGTTGGCTCCCGGCAAGACGTCATCGATCTGGAGAATCAGCGGATCGACATATACGTAAAAAATCTTCGAAGCGACCGCCAGCCCGATACCGACAATCAGCCCCAGGCCTCCCAACATCATTACAGCTCCAACCATCAGAGAACTCCTGATTCAATGGATCCTTTTAATTCGGTATTTAATAAATGGCGTCGAATTTACACTTATCATAACAGGTCAGACATTTAATACATTTTTCCGTGTCAATTCGAGCCACTTCTTTTTTCTTCCACTCGATTGCTTCCACCGGGCATGCGCGGAAACACATCCCACACTTGGTACACTCGTCCGGCTCCACCCGGTACTCCAGCAGCTCCGCACAGCGTTTGGCCGGGCATCGTTTTTCAATGATGTGTGCTTCGTACTCATCCCGAAAATATCTCAGGGTGGACAGGACCGGGTTGGGCCCGGTCTGACCGAGACCACAGAGGGCGCTCTCCTGGACTACCCATGAGAGTTCTTCCATTGTGGCAATATCCCCGGGTTCCCCTTTGCCTTCACAAATTTTGACCAGGGTCTGCTGAAGCCTCCGGGTGCCCTCCCTGCAGGGGGTGCATTTGCCGCAGGACTCGTCCTGAATAAAGTCCATAAAAAACCTGGCCATATCCACCATGCAGGTGCGCTCATCCATGACGATCACGCCGCCGGAGCCCATGATCGCGCCGACTTTGGCGATCTCTTCATAATCCACCGGCGTATCGAGGTAGTCTTCCGGGACACAGCCGCCGGAAGGGCCACCGAGCTGTACGGCCTTGAATTTCTTCTTGCGCGGGATGCCGCCGCCGATATCATAGATCAGCTCACGCAGGCCGGTTCCCATGGGTACTTCCACAAGTCCGATGTTGTTGACGTCCCCTGACATTGCAAAGACCTTTGTGCCCTTGCTGGTGTCCGTGCCCACGGACGCATACCAGGCACCACCCTTGCGGATGATCTGGGGAACGTTGGCAAAGCTCTCGACATTGTTGAGCACACTCGGCCTGTCCCATAATCCTTTGACAGCCGGAAATGGCGGTCGCGGACGAGGCATGCCGCGCCGGCCCTCGATGGATCGCATCAGCGCCGTTTCTTCTCCACATACGAAAGCCCCGGCACCCTGGTAGATTTCCACGTTGAAGTCGAATCCGGAGCCCAGAATATCCTCGCCCAGCAGCCCATAGTCGAGGGCCTGCTCAATGGCCAGACCGAGTCTGCGAATGGCCAGGGGGTATTCTGTCCGTGCATAAATGTCTCCGTAATGGGCATTGATCGCCTTGGCGGCGATAATCATCCCTTCCAGAACGGCGTGGGGGTCTGCTTCTAGGATGCTGCGATCCATAAACGCCCCCGGGTCGCCTTCATCGGCATTGCACAGCACATACTTTATTTCGCCGGGACTGCCCTTGCAGAATTGCCATTTCAACCCTGTTGGGAATCCGGCGCCACCACGGCCCCGCAGTCCGGATGTCTTGACCTCTTCAATGATTTCGTCTGCCGACATATCGAAAAGCGCCTTGGCGGCACCAAAATAACCGTTGGTGGCAATGTAGTGGTCAATTTTTTCCGGATCGATCAGGCCCTTGTTGAGCAAGGCCCGGGGCATTTGATGGGCAAAGAACGGGATATCGTCCTGCTTGGGAATGCGTTTTTTGGATACCGGGTCTTTGTAGATAAACTTCTTCGGGGGTTCGCCCCCGTCCACCAGGGAATCGACCAGCTCCGGTATATCGTCGAGCGACAGCTTCTGGTAGAAAATACCGTCCGGTTGGACAACCATCAGCGGGCCTTTGGCACAGAAACCGTTGCAACCGGTTTCGACAACCTGAAGTTTATCTTGAAGCCCCTTTTCATTGATTTCTTTCTCGAGGGCCTCCATGATGGGGATGCTTCCGGTGGCATGGCAGCCGGTGCCGCCACATATCATGCAGTATGTCTTGTCCGTAAAAGATGTCTCGTTCTGTGTGCGTTCTTTTACCTGCTCCAGATCCTGAACTGTCAATTTCGACATCTACTTCTCCTCCGGTATTACCAGGAGCCGTCCAGCCCTCTTAATCCGTTCATGTAAAGGCGCCCGCAGGCCACAAACAGGGAATCGCTCGTCATCAACAGCGGTAAGTTAAAGGAGCGTGCCAACTCAACCGAACTGTCGCTCGGCTGTTTCCCTCTTACGAATACGACAGCAGAGACACCCGCTACCCTGGCGGTCCGGATTACATCATCGGACGTCAAGCCGGTTAACAGCACCGCCCCCTTGGCCACAGCGGCAAGAACATCTTCCATCAGATCAGCGCCACCGCCGCCAACAACTTCCTCGTCGAGCTGTTCCTCTCCAACAATTAATTAGGCCTTTAGGATATCTCTGATTTCTGAAACTTTCATGACGGCCTAATGGTTATCATTCATAATGTTCTAAAACATCCAGCACTTTGTCGGCTGTCACATCACCATGGGTGTCCTGATTGATCACCACCACCGGGGCCAGGCCGCAGGCGCCGAGACAGCGAACCGCCTCCAATGAGAAACGGCGGTCTTCGGTGGTGCCGCCTTCTTCCACCTCATATTCGTTTCCGATACGGTCCAGAACCTCCTTGATTCCCTTCACGTAGCATGCCGTGCCCATACAGACTTTGATCATATGCCGGCCTTTGGGCGTCATGGAAAAAAGCGCGTAAAAAGAAGCCACACCAAAGACGTCACTGCGTGGTAAAATCATTCCATCACTGATGTAGTCCATCAGTTCGATGGGCAAATACCCCACCACATCCTGGCACTCTCGCAGTACCGATATCACGGACCCCGGGATATCCCGATGGTCGATGATGATCTCATCGACCTGTTTCCACATGTCATCGGTAATATCCGGATGCACCGGCCTGAGGGTGTATAGCATTCGAACTCTCCTATCAGATCTGATTTTTAGACGGTCCGCTTCCGGCGGAAAGAAGGATTCCGGGTGGAACATTTCATAATAGATTGGAAATGTCAACGCTGTGTGTGGTGTCAAAAAAGCGGTAAATTCGGCTTCTTGACGCATTACTTCGAAGCGTCTAATATTCCATTTCCACATGGCCCGGCTTGGCGCTGTGATCCTGTACCAGGGCGGGGCAGGGCATTGAAACCATCATCCACAAAGGAGGCCGGAAAAAACGATGACCGATATTCGTGACCTCGCCATTGAGGCGGCAGATCGTATCCAAAGCGTGGTCCGTGGGACCCCCCAAGTCGGCTTACTCACCGGAACCGGGCTGGGCGGCATTGCGGCCGCCTTGGCCGCTGAGGCCGAGCTCGACTACCGCGACATTCCCCATTTCCCCATATCGACGGTACAGTCCCACCACGGGAGGATGATAGCGGGCGACTTGGAGGGAAAAACGATCCTGGCGATGCAGGGTCGGTTTCACCTGTACGAGGGATATTCAGCACAGGAAGTGACCTTTCCGATTCGAGTCATGCAGCAGATGGGAATCTCACACCTGATCATTTCCAACGCTTCCGGTGGGTTGAATCCTTCGTTTCAATACGGCGATCTGATGATCATTACCGATCATATCAATTTGACCGGCGCCAATCCCCTCATCGGTCCCAACGTGGCGGATTGGGGGATCCGCTTCCCGGATATGATGGCGGCCTATGACAAACGCATGATCGAGCTTGCGGAAGCAGCGGCCATGAATAATGGTGTCGGAATCCGCAAAGGGGTTTATGTGGGGCTGACCGGGCCATCTCTGGAGACACCGGCAGAAGTCCGGTTTCTTCAGGCCATTCGTGCCGATGCGGTCGGTTTTTCCACCGTCCAGGAAGTGATTGCCGCCGTCCACAGCAAGATGAAGGTTCTCGGCCTATCCACCATCACCAATGTTCACAATCCGGAGACACCGGTGCCCGCCACGGTCGACGACATCATCGATGTGGCGGCAGCGGCGGTCCCGAACCTTGAGAAAGTGATCCGAGGAGTCCTGAAGGGACTATGAATTTTAGATTTTAGATTTTGGATTTTGGAATGAACCCAAGGAGTTAATATTCCATATCGACTACTTAATTCAAAATGACGGTTAAAAAATCTCAGAAAGCAGATATACTGATACAAAATGGTTGGGTAATCACCATGGACGACCAGGGGGCTCGATACGAGAATGGGGCCGTGGCGATTGCCGGGGACAGCATTGTTGCCGTTGGCCCTGCCGGAGATATGAGTCAGTGGGGCGCTGGAAAGGTGATCGACGCCGACGGCGGGGTCGTCATGCCCGGGCTTATCAACGTCCACACCCACGCGGCCATGACCTGCTTTCGCGGGCTTGCGGACGATCTCCCGTTAATGACCTGGCTCAATGACTACATTTTCCCAGCCGAAGCCAAACTCGATGATCATAAGGTCTATCTGGGAACGCTCCTCGCATGCGCTGAGATGATCCGGTCCGGGACCACCTGTTTTTGTGACATGTACCTGTTCGAAGATGCTGTGGCACGGGCGGCCCGCTCGGCCGGTTTGCGGGCAGTGGTCGGCGAAGTGCTTTACGATTTTCCGTCACCCAACTATGGGCCCATCGAAAAGGGCTTCACATATACTCGGGAACTCATCGAGAAGTGGCAGGCTGACCCATTGATTACCATCGCCGTGGAACCTCATTCCCCCTATCTGTGTTCAGCAGGGCTCCTGAAAACCGCCGCTGACCTGGCCCTGGAGCACACGATTCCGTTGGTCATCCACCTGGCGGAGACCAAAGATGAAGTGGCCAAAAGCCGAAGGGATCACGGTAAAACGCCGGTGGCTTATCTGGAGAGCCTCGGGATTCTGTCCCCAAATCTGCTGGCCTGTCATTGCGTTCATCTGGAGCCCGCCGATTTCGAGCGATTACAGGTGCACGATGTAAAGGTGGCCCACAACCCGGAGAGCAATATGAAACTGGCATCCGGTGTCGCTCCGGTGCCGGAGATGCAGAAGGCCGGCATTTGTGTCGGTCTCGGCACGGATGGCTGTGCAAGCAACAATGATCTGGACATGTTTTCAGAGATCGACACAGCCGCAAAAATCCACAAGGTGCACTCCCACGACCCCACCGTCATGGACGCTGAACATGTGCTGAGGATGGCCACCATTGATGGCGCCAGGGCACTCGGTCTGGGTTGCAAAATCGGTTCCCTCGAGCCGGGAAAACGGGCCGACGTGATCGTTCTGGACACCCGCAAGCCCCATTTGACCCCGATGTATCACCCGATGTCCCACCTCGTCTATGCGGCCAAAGGCAGCGATGTCGTTACGAGCGTGGTGAATGGTCGCATTCTCATGGAAAAGGGGCGTCTCTTGACTCTGGATCTGGAGGGGATCTTCAGATCGGTGGGACAGATTGCCGAAGATATCGGTAGGCAGGGCCGGCAGTGGAATTAGGTGGAGGCTTGATGGGGTAACAACTGGAGTGATGGAGTTATGGAGTGTTGGAGTATTGGCTTCGAATTGAGCTCCCTGTTTTTTCCCATTACTCCAGCGGTATTGAAGGTGGGTTTAGCGCATTGACTCCTCAAGAAAGTATATAAATGAGTAAACCTCTCGACACCCTGATATTCAACGGGACAGTGCTGACCATGGATCCGGCATGCTCCATTTTGAACGATGGAATTGTCGGTATCCGGGACGGGCAGATCGTTCGGCTGGCCTCGGGGCCAATGGATGGGCCGTTGCCTGAAGCGGAGGCGACACTGGATGCCGACGGCGGGCTTGTCTTGCCGGGATTGGTAAATGCCCATACCCATCTACCGATGTCGTTGTTTCGAGGCCTGGCTGACGATTTGCCGTTGTCGGTGTGGCTCGATGAGCACATATTCCCGGCCGAATCGGCTCACATCGCTCCGCAGTCGGTCAAACTGGGAACTCTCTTATCCTGCGCGGAACTGTTGCTGGCCGGCACGACCACCTGCTGCGACGGTTATTTTCTTGAGGATCGTGTGGCAGAGGCCGCTAGGACCACCGGATTGCGGGTGGTGCTGGGCCAAGGTGTGATTGATTTTCCGGCCCCGGGGATACCGGATCCCGAGGAAAATGTGAACCACGCCGCCGCATTTGCAGACCGCTGGCTTGATATGGATCCTCTCCTGACGCCTTCCATATTCGCCCATTCCCCGTACACATGTTCACCGGAGACATTGAAAGCGGCCAAGGCCGCCGCTTCCGATCGAGGCCTGCTATTTCAAATTCATGTCGCCGAAACCCGACAAGAATTCCGCGACTCTCTATCCAAGACGGATGACTCTCCAGTGGCGTTTCTGGATCACCTCGGCATTCTGGATCCGGACACGTTACTGGTGCATGCCGTGTGGACGGATGAAAACGACCTTGCCATCCTATCCCACCGGGGTGCAAAAATGGTTCATTGCCCCGAAAGCAACATGAAATTGGGCTCGGGAGTGGCGGCGGTTCCAAAGTGGTTGGAGGATGGGCTGACTGTCGGCATCGGCACCGATGGATGTGCCAGCAACAATAATCTGGACCTTTTTAAAGAAATGGATATGGCAGCCAAGCTTCACAAGGCCTATACCGGGGACCCTACGGTAATGGATGCTGTTGCCGTATTGAAAATGGCCACCATTGGCGGTGCCCGGGCCATTGGGCGTGAACGGGAAATCGGATCCCTTGAGATCGGCAAACAGGCCGATGTCATCATTATCGATGTTTCCAAACCGCACCTGTTTCCACTGTACAATCCGATCTCCCACATAGTATACAGTGCCTCCGGAGCCGATGTGCGGGAGGTCATGGTGGCCGGCCGGTTTCTTGTCCGCGACAGACACCTGATGACCATAGACATCGATGACGTCATGGACCAGGTGAATCGATTGGCCAGACAAATACGGCGAAGGGAGTAGCCGGGAGGTACACAACGGTTGTGCCGGGTCGGCATGGCTACGGGCAGCGCGATATTCTACCACGAAGAACACGAATTTTTATTAATCCTTTATCTTCGTGAGCTTCGTGCTCGTCGTGGTTGTTATATCCTGGCACGCCGGCAAACCGGCCAAACGATTAAACGCCAAACCGAAGCACCATTCAGGTAGCCTAAATGTCGTTTTGGCAGTCACATCTCAGGACAAACCAATGAACGTAGAACGTCTTTTGCGTGTGGCCCGTGGCGACGAACCCGCGGATCTGTTGGTGGCAAACGCCAGGATCGTCAACGTGTTTACACGGGAAATTATCGAAGGCTCTGTCGCCGTGGTCGATGGCCATATCGCCGGTATCGGCCAATACGAGGGAAAACGGCATGCTGATCTCGAAGGCCGATATCTGACGCCGGGGTTTATCGATCCCCATCTTCACATTGAAAGCTCTATGGCCAGTATTTCGGAGTTTGCGCGTGGCGTCCTTCCCTCAGGCACCACGACAGTTGTCGCCGACCCCCATGAAATAGCCAACGTGCTGGGCGCTGCCGGCATCGAATACATGCTCCGGTCGAGTGAAGGGCAGCCGATGAATGTCTGTTTTACGCTCTCTTCCTGTGTTCCGGCTACCGACATGGAGACATCAGGGGCCCGCCTGACGGCGGATGATATGCTGGATTTCATTGAGCATGACCGGATCATGGCGGTGGCTGAGATGATGAATTTCCCGGGCGTTATTTTCGGTGATCCGGATGTCCTGAAAAAAATCCATTATGCCAAACAATTCCGAAAGCCGGTGGATGGCCATTCCCCTGGGCTTGGTGACAAGCACCTTCAAGCTTACATTGGTGCCGGTATTTCCAGCGACCACGAATGCACGGAATTGGAGGAGGCCCATGAAAAATTGCGCAACGGCATGCATGTGATGATTCGGGAGGGGACCGGTGCCAAAAACCTGGCAGCCCTGCTACCACTGGTGAATGAGGCGCATTCCCGGCGGTTGATGTGGTGTACGGATGACCGGCATCCCCATGACCTGATGCAACACGGGCACATCGATTCCATTGTGCGGGACGCCATTCAGGGTGGTTTGGATCCGTTGATGGCCATTCAAATGGCAACTCTCAATCCGGCCGAGTATTTTCGCATGCCAGACGTGGGTGCCGTGGCCCCGGGTCGGCGGGCAGATATGCTGGTAGTATCGGATCTGGTATCGCTTCAGATAGAAGAGGTCTACAGTTTTGGGCGCCTGGTGGCCCGCCATGGGAAAATGCTTCCGGAGATTGAAAGACCGATCTCTGTGCCGGTGCCCAGATCCATGACGGTGGACATTTCCACCCTCGATTTTTCCGTTCCGGTCCAGAATGGCCTTCTTCGGGTCATACAGATCGTACCACAGCAGATCGTCACCCGGCAGCTCCTCGTTGAACCTCTGGTAACAGAGGGTTTTGCCGTATCGGACGTCTCCAGGGATATTCTTAAGATGGCCGTTGTCGAACGACATACCGGATCCGGAAATATCGGGATAGGATTTGTGAATGGCTTCGGCTTGAAGCGGGGAGCGCTGGCATCCAGCGTTGCCCATGACTCCCATAATATCATTGTGGTGGGGACCAACGATGCCGACATGAAAGCCGCCGTGGTGGCGGTGGTTGAGATGGGAGGCGGCTTGGCCGCGGTTTCAGACACCACCCTTCGTGCCCTGCTGCCACTGCCCATCGCAGGTCTGATGACGGATACGCCCATTGCTGCGATCCGTGACGAACTGGATCGACTGATGACCGCGGCAACGGATATGGGCGTCGCCATCGATGATCCGTTCATGGCGTTGTCATTTTTAGCATTGCCGGTGATCCCGGAACTGAAGTTGACCGACGAAGGCGTTGTGGATGTGGGCAAGTTTGAGATGGTTTCGCTTTTCGAATAGCGGCAAATACCGAAGAAGTTCTCGATACTCAATGCTGCTGGATTCACGGATTCAAGATCCAAGATGCAGGATACAAGATACAAGTGGCCGGGATTCGAAAGATACCATCCACGATCCTGTATCCTGAGTCCTGCATCGTGTATCCCCAAATAACCGGCCAACGGGCCAACGGGCCAACGGGCCAACGGGCAAACGGGCAGACGGGCAAACGGAAAATGAAAGTCGACGGCAAAGATATGCGACCGATCTGGCTGCACGAGGATCAGATAACTGTTCAGGTCATTGATCAACGGCGCCTTCCCCACGAACTTGTGGTCTTCGACATTGCCACTGTGGATGACTGTATCCATGCCATTCAGCATATGGTGGTTCGGGGAGCGCCTCTCATCGGGGTCACTGCAGCCTATGGCGTTTACCTGGCGGCGCTCTCGGCGCAACGTCAAAACGACCCGGATTCCTTTTTCAAAGACGAGTGCCGGCGTCTCAAAACCTCTCGACCCACCGCAGTGAACCTGGCCTGGGCGGTGGACCGGGTGTCCCATGCGGTTGAGCGGGTGATCGATCCAAGCAAACGCGCCACTCAGGTTCGCAACGAAGCCGCTCGCATCGCGGAAGAGGAGGCGGAGAGCTGTCGTCGGATCGGAGAGAACGGCGTCAAACTCATTGAAACCATCCGGGAACAAAAAGGAGAGGAACCCGTCAATTTACTGACCCATTGCAACGCCGGTTGTCTGGCATGCGTCGAGTATGGAACGGCCACGGCACCCATGTATGCCGCGTTTGAAAAAGGAATCGACATCCACGTGTGGGTGGATGAAACCAGACCGTTGAATCAGGGGTCACGGCTTACGGCGTTGGAACTCGGTAAATGCGGCATCGACCACACCGTGATTACCGACAACGCCGGGGGTCACCTGATGCAGCATGGAATGGTTGATCTGGTTATTGTCGGAACGGACCGCACGACAGGCACCGGAGATGTGGCCAATAAAATCGGTACCTATTTGAAGGCACTGGCCGCCTATGATAACGACGTCCCCTTCTATGTGGCGTTGCCATCGAGTACCTTTGATTGGGAGTTGACAGACGGGGTGGCACAGATTCCCATAGAAGAGAGGGATCCGGAAGAAGTCCGTGTCGTCGAAGGAATCGACCAATCCAAATCCCGAAAGGTGCTTGTGCCGCCGCTGGACAGCCCGGCTGCTAACTTTGCGTTTGACGTCACCCCGGCACGTCTGGTAACCGGCTTTATCACGGAGCGCGGCATATGCCGTGCAACAGCAGAGGATATCCGCCGTCTGTTTCCGGACAGGGCTGCTCCGACCTTGGAGTGAACATCTTGGAGCGGTGGAGCCATGAAAGCATTGACATGCAGGAAGATGTTTACATGCTGAGTGACCTTGAGAAAAAAATCATTGCTTCCCTGCAGGAAGATCTTCCCATCGATCCCCGGCCCTATCGCATGATCGCCAAACAGATCGGTGTATCTGAAGAACGCGTTCTGCAGGAGCTTCGCTCCCTTTGTGACCGTGGTATCATTCGCCGATTCGGGGCGACACTCAGGCATCAAAAGTCGGGTTTCGCGGCCAATGCCATGGGGGCCTGGATTGTGGATGAATACCTGATCGATGCGGTCGGAGAGCAAATGGCCGCTTTTCCCGAAGTATCTCACTGCTATCGCAGAAATCCGACCAACGGATGGCCCTATAACCTCTACACCATGATCCATGCCAGCGACGAAACCTCTTGCTTGAACACCGCCCGGCGGATGTCGGAATCCACCGGTATTACCCGCTTTGCCCTGCTTTTCAGCCAGAAGGAGTTGAAAAAGACGAGTATGGTGTATTTTCCCACCGACGACTAAACGCAATGGTGATAAACGGCGCCTAAAGCCGCCATGCTGCGTTTTCGGATTTTGACAATCCTCAGCGTAGTTTGACTACGCCTCCGGTTGCCAAAACCCTGCAGCCTTGCATGGCAGCTTGATGCTTGTTTCTCACCATCGCGTTAGATCAGGATGATGAACAGCGATCCGCTTAATCCACTCTTTCACTTAGTGGTCTTTCGGGCAAATGGGCCAGCGGGCGAACGGGCGAACCGATCTGACGCCTTGCTCTCAAACCTGAGCTGAATCCAGAAAGCGCTTCTATCGATGATGATAAAAGATACCTGCCAATGATATGAAGTGTGATTGTTTGATGCTTGTTTCTCACCATCGCGTTAGACCAGTATGAAGAACCGGTATTCCGATGGATGGAGTTTGCCCCTGGCTGCACCGGGCAGACGGGCCACCGGGCCACCGGGCCAGCGGGCGAACGGACCATCTGGCAAATCGCAAAAAAAGATTTATTCTAAATGCTTACCTGTTAATTTTTTTCATGAAATATAGGGATCCGGGGAATCCACCCGATCACCCATGCGGCAAAACCAGCGGATGGGGACGCAAAGGAAGGAAGCCAGCCTTATGAAAGGAACGGAATTAGTACTCAAAGCGCTGAAAGACAACGGCGTGAAATACATCTTCGGATATACCGGCGGGGCCATCATGCCGATATTCGACGAGATGGAGAAGCAACAGAACTTCCATTTTATCATGTCTCGTCATGAGCAAGGAGCGGTGTTTATGGCTCAGGGAATATCCCGTGCATCCATTTCTACAGAGAACCCTCAGGTGGGTGTCTGCATGGCGACATCGGGGCCGGGTGCCATGAACATGGTCACCGCCATTGCCGATGCCGGTATGGATTCCGTGCCGGTGCTGGCCATTACCGGGCAGGTCCCCACCGGCGTGATTGCGACTGACGCCTTCCAGGAAAGTGATGTAGTGGGCGTCATGATGCCGTTGACCAAGCAGGCTTATATGCCGCTCTCGGTGGACGAGATTGAAAGGACCATCTACGAAGCGATGCGGCTGTCATCAAACGGTCGCGGCGGACCCGTGATCGTCGACATTCCGAAAGATGTACAAATCCAGGAGGCCGATGAGGTCTGTGGATTTGATCCGCAGGATTGTGAGCCGGATTTGCCGGGCATGTTTTTCTCATGGGCGCCGGAGCGGGATCGCATCCGAGAAGCAGTAGGTATGATCAACCGGAGTGAGCGCCCCATTATCCTGAGCGGGCACGGTGTGGTCAACAGCAATGCGGGATCCCATTTGATTCAGTTCGCGGAAAAGGCGAACCTGACCATTGCGTTTACGCTTCACGGGTTGTCGGCCATTCCCGTTGACCATCCCCTCAGTCTGGGAATGGTCGGCATGCATGGTACCGTCGAGGCCAACCGGGCTCTGGCCGACACGGATTTGATTATGGCGTTCGGCATGCGTTTCGATGATCGGGTAACGGGGAAACTGGATGAATTTGGTGCCAATGCCGAAGTGATCCATGTGGAGATCGATCCATCCGAAATCGACAAGAATGTTAAAACAACCCTCTCCATTAATGCCGATGTGGGAGAAGTATTGAAGGTGCTGGCAGGAAATCCGGAACTGATTCCCAGACCCAAGCGGCTGTGGTTTGAGCAGATCGAAAAAGCGCGCGGAGAGATTGCCGAAGAGTTGGAAAAAGAAATCCAAATCGGTGTTGGAAAAGAAAGTCAGCTCCTTATGAAAAGCATCGTGCGAAAGTTGTCTGACCTGACTGAGGGAAAGGACATTGTGGTCGCCGACGTGGGGCAGCACCAGATGATCTGTGCTCGGTTCTACAATTATCAAACCTCCAACAGTTGGTTTACTTCCGGCGGTGCGGGCACCATGGGCTGTGCGCTTCCCATGTCCATTGGTGTGAAGTTGGTCAGACCGGACGAACGGGTATGGTCTGTCAGTGGTGATGGGGGTTTCCAGATGAATATCCAGGAATTGGGCACGATCATGGAGAACGATATCGACATTAAGATCCTACTGATGAACAATGGGTACCTGGGGATGGTGCGACAATGGCAAAACCTGTTCTATGATGGGCGCTACGCCGGAACCCCCATGAAGAATCCTGAGTTTGAATCGATTGCATCCGCCTATGGAATCCCCTACCAGAAAGTTACCGAGCCGGATCAGGTGGAGCAGGCCCTTGTGGCGGCCGCAGAACACAAGGGCGCCTATATGGTAGAGTTTATTTGCGATCCCACAGAAATCGTGCTGCCCATGGTGCCCTCCGGAGGGAGTATCGCGGATATGATCGTGTCGGTACCCCCCGATCCGGACATTGAATGAAATCCTCCCTTCGCTGCCATGGCCGGATGAATCTGCGACAACGCGTTAAATTTTTTCAGATAAATAATTCATATTTCCCAGACATCGGAAGGACCCCATGACACCACAAAAACAGATGAAACGGCGAGCCATCCTGTTGTTCATGCTGGATCGGCCGGGAGTTCTCAATAAAATCTCCATGCTGATCCGTCGAAAGATGTACAACGTCGAAACGCTCACGGTGTGCGCCACCCATCGGCCGGGTATCAGCCGAATGACATTGACCCTGACCGAGGATGACGATGACCGGGTTCTTCAGGTTATCCGCCAGATGGAAAAAGTAACGGAAGTCATTTCCGCCAAAGAACTGGATATCGATCAGAGTTACTGGCGGGAGGTCGCCATATTGAAATTCGAATCTAACGATTCGCAAACAGAGGATCTTCAGAGGAGATACCATTTCGAAGTTCTGGATTGCCAGCACAACGAGCTTTACATCGTCCAGTTGGCGGGAACCTCCAAGATGATCGATGATTTCATGGCGGAACTGGGGAAAGATAGAATTATCGAAACGGCCCGGTCCGGATATACGGCTATGGAACGATAATTATTTCGGATGCAAGGAGGCGACAATGGGGTCAAAACTAAACAAATACAGCTCACGGGTTACAGGGCCAAAGTCCCAGGGAGCTTCCCAGGCCATGTTGTATGGGGCCGGGCTGACTGACGAGGACATGGAAAAAGCCCAGGTCGGCATCAGCAGCGTGTGGTTTGAAGGCAACACCTGTAACATGCATCTCCTTGCACTGGCTGAGAATGTCAAAAAAGGGGTGGATGAAGCCGGGCTGGTAGGGCTCCGATTCAACACCATCGGCGTCAGCGACGGCATTTCCATGGGTCCCGACGGGATGAGTTTTTCCCTGCAGTCCCGCGATTTGATTGCCGATTCCATCGAAACTGTGATGCGGGCCCAATGGTACGATGCCAATATTTCACTCCCGGGATGCGATAAAAACATGCCCGGCTGTCTCATCGCCATGGCTCGCGTCAACCGCCCGTCCCTGATGGTGTATGGCGGCACGATCCGGGCGGGCCATCTGGATGGTGCCAAACTGGACATCGTATCGGCATTTCAGAGTTACGGAGAATTTCTGGCCGGCAGTATCGACGACGACCAGCGGAAGGCCATTGTAAGTCACAGCTGCCCCGGAGCCGGGGCCTGTGGCGGCATGTATACGGCAAACACCATGGCATCGGCCATCGAAGCCATGGGAATGTCTCTGCCTTACAGCGCTACCAATCCTGCGGAATCATCCGACAAGTGGGACGAATGCGTCCAGGCCGGGGCCGCCATTCGCCGCCTGCTGGAGCGGGATATCAAACCCAAAGACATCATGACTCGGGAGGCCTTCGAAAATGCCATGGTCGTCATTACCGCCCTGGGGGGATCGACCAATGCCGTACTGCACCTGATTGCCATGGCCCGCTCGGTGGATATTCCGCTGACGCTCAACGACTTTCAGAAGGTGAGCGACCGCGTCCCCTTTCTGGCGGACATGAAACCCAGCGGTTCTTATGTTCAGGAAGATTTACACGATGTCGGAGGAGTGCCGGGATTGATGAAATACCTGATGAACGAGGGGTTGATAAACGGTGATTGCCTGACGGTCACTGGGGTCACCGTGGGTGAGAATTTAAAAGATCTCGCCGGCCTCTCCGAGGGTCAGTCCATTATCCGTCCTTTCACCAAAGCGATCAAGGATACCGGGCATATTCAAATCTTATGGGGGAACCTGGCTCCGGAAGGCGCTGTTGCCAAAATCACCGGCAAGGAAGGGCTGTTGTTTACCGGACCGGCAAATGTGTTTGATTCGGAAGAGGATATGCTCGCCGCTTTGGAAAAGGGAAAGATAAATAAAGGAGACGTTATTGTCATCCGCTTTGAAGGGCCGAAAGGTGGGCCGGGTATGCCGGAAATGCTAACCCCAACCTCGGCCATCATGGGTGCGGGGCTGGGCCAGGATGTTGCATTGCTGACGGACGGCCGCTTCTCAGGCGGATCCCATGGTTTTATCGTGGGACACATCACCCCCGAAGCCCAGGATGGCGGCCCTCTTGCCCTGGTTGAAAATGGGGATCAAATTACCATCGATGCGGAAAACAACACCCTTGCGGTCGATATCAGCGAACAAGAGATGACGTCGCGTCGAAACGCATGGACGGCACCCCCCTTCAAAGCGACCCGGGGAACCCTGTACAAGTATATAAAGACGGTGGCGTCGGCTAGTCTCGGCTGTGTAACCGACGAATAAAAGATTCAATATTACCGCAGAGACGCAGATATCGCTGAGGATTCATCCATCCTTAGCTTTCCGCTGAGAGGGCGGAAAGCTTAAACACACATCCCCGTGGGACAAAAACCACACCGTCTGAATCCCGGCGTAATAACACCATGATCATGTAAACGCTCATTTCTATTGCCGTCCTCTCAGCGGCAATAGAAATATTAAGACAACTCTGCGCTCTTTGCGCCTCGAGCGCAGCGGGCGGTGAAGCTTAAAAAAGCTTATTACAATTACCGAAACCTAAAGACTAACATACCGCTTTTCCGTCAATCGCACTCTGATGAAACCTGACGTTCCTCACCTGTTATTCATAAATCCGTGGATTCATGATTTTGCCGCTTACGATTTTTGGGCCAAGCCGCTGGGCCTGCTGACTCTTGCGGCGGTGTGCCGGCAGCACGGATTTTCAGTCTCCTACCTGGATTGTCTGAATCGATACCACCCCAGGGCGCCAGAGGCCGATTCCGAGGCCCGGCATGGCAGAGGGCCCTATCTAAAGACCCCGATTCCCAAGCCGAAAGGGCTGGCGGATGTCGGGCGCACCTTCTCCCGGTACGGTATTTTGCCGGAATGGTTTGAGGAAGATCTTTGGAAGATTCCTAGACCGGACGTGATTCTGATGGGATCTCTGATGACCTACTGGTACCCGGGAGTGGTGGAGGCGGCGGCCGTCGCCAGACGTGTATTTCCAGATACCCCGATTATTCTCGGTGGGATATACGCCACATTATGCAGAGAGCACGCGGGCCGTTTGACGGACATCGACCGGGTTTTTTCAGGCGCGGGGGAACCCGGTATACTCGAACTCTTGGAAAATATGACCGGACATGGAGAAACCCTGCGTTTCGATCCGGACGATCTGGATACCTATCCGCTGCCGGCATACGACCTTCAGACCAGGGTCGATTATATTCCGATCTCAACTTCCAGGGGGTGTCCCTTCTCCTGCGCGTATTGTGCCTCCAGTCTGCTGATGCCAACGCGCATGCACCGAAGCGCCCATGGTGTGATTGAAGAGCTCCGGTTTTGGAACAGCCGATACCATGTCAGGGATTTCGTGCTTTATGACGATGCGTTTCTGGTCGATTCCGAACGGCATGCCGCCCCAATCCTCGAAGGCATCATCCAGACCGGCATGAAGATCCGGTTTCATACGCCCAACGCACTTCATATCCGGGGCATCACCAAAGAGACGGCTGACTTGCTCTTCCGGGCCGGTTTCAAAACCCTGAGACTCGGACTGGAGACAGTTGCTGAGGGTGAAAGGGAACCACTGGACAAAAAAGTGGATTACAGCGAGTTTCAAATCGCGGTGCGTTGGCTGCTGGAGGCCGGCTTCACAACAGACCAGGTCGGCGCTTATCTGTTGGTCGGATTGCCCGGGCAATCCTTCGATGAAGTCACCGAATCGATCCGTGTGGTGAAACAGAGCGGCATTTCCCCGATTCCGGCCTACTACTCACCGATTCCCCACACGGAGTTGTGGGAGGCCGCCAAAGTTGCTTCCCGGTATGACCTGGAAAGCGATCCCGTCTTTACAAACAACGCGATCTTCCCCTGCCAAAAAGATCCCTTTTCCTGGGAAACCATCCACACCCTCAAACAACTTGTTGCTGAATAGAATCCTGTTGCAGCACGCTCTAAAATAAATTAGCGAAATAAATTTGGAAACGAAACGCCATCTTGATGATGAAATGTAAAATATCCAGAAAATACAGAATATTATAATTCTTTTTGATTTGATTATAGCCTTGACATAATCCGTATCATACGTAATATATAGCTATAAAATAATTTAGCGAAATTTGAATCGGTCGCTACAGTGACACTTCCATCCGACCCATATAATGATCTGGGGCATCTCCTACCTCTTCGTTGAGTAATAGCTTCGTTTTCGAACGCGCTCTATTCATCTTTTTCTGATCCACTCTGACAGTCTTTTTCTTTTGAGATGCCGCTCGAACTGTCATCAAGTCACCGCTGCTGTCAATTCGCCGTTGGGTACCGCAAACCAACATCATCCGGGACTGAACCCAGTGGTTAACCGGCATGTCCGGGAAAGGGGGCACCATGAAATCGATTGAGAAAATTCTCGAGGAACAGATCCGGAACTGGCAGGTTTTAGGCAAGAAAGAAAAGAAAAAAGATCCACCCGTTTCATTGATCACCATTTCCAGGGAACCGGGCAGCGGCTGAAATCTGGTAGGGCAGGGGCTTGCCTATCTGTTGGAATACGATCTGTTTCACCAGCAGGTCCTCCACGAGATGGCCAAGAGCTCTTCGGTAAATTCGGCCGTACTTAAAACACTCGATGAGAAAGGCATTTCCATGGTGGAGGACTGGATTCAGTCATTGGTCAACGCTCGCCATTTGTGGCCAGACCGATATTTGAGACATTTAATGAGAATCATCGGCGCCATCGGCAAACACGGTCGAGCCGTGGTCATCGGCCGGGGTGCGAATTTCATTTTGCCGCCCGAGACGACGCTCCGGGTGCGGGTGGTGGCTCCGAGAAAGATCCGTGTTCAAAATGTCGCACGGGAGTTTCATGTAGCAAAAGAAAAGGCGATGCTGCGCGTCATCCGGGCCGAAAATGATCGCCAGGCTTTTATCCGTAAAATATTTCAATGCCGATATTGCCGATCCCGCCAACTACGATCTGTTGATTAACACGGAAAAACTGAGCATTGATCAAGCGGTGAAAACCGTTCATGCATCAATGAGGTCCGGTCCACTGAGGGTACCGGGTCGCCAGGCGGCCTAATTCATAGAGGGCAACATATCTAATCGTAAGATGCAAGAATGGCGGGGCAAGCTCCCCGCCATTGGCTTTAAGATACGTACAATTATTTTCTTGGGCTGGTACAGAGCCCAGCCCTACGTTTAATGGGGTATAAGGTTTTTTTTCGTAGGGCGGGGCACCGCACCCGCCCAATGAGGCCGTAAATCCGTATTTCATGAGCCGGTATGGCTTGTCGGGTCGAAGCGTCTGCGAAGCCTGATGTCCGGCCCTGCTTTTCTTAGGGTAGAAAACTGTTTCTCGTAGGGTGGGGCACCGTATCCGCCCATTAAAACAGGAGACCCAGAGTTCATGGGTCGTTGCAGTGCCCGGCCCTACATCCATCTGTGCCATGCGAATGGATAGTGTCTCCATTTCGCGACGATTTTCGCGCGAACCGGGTTGTGAACAATATATTCTGCCGTGGAATATATGTCTTCATCTCTTCGGAGCGCATGGTCATAGAAACCTCTCTGCCAACACCTTCCGTCTAATCCGGTTTTCCTGATTTGATTTGCCGTGTAAGATTTCCATCGGCTTAGGATGTCTATGAGATTCTGGCTGGTTGGAGCTATGAGCAGATGGAGGTGATCCGGCATCAAGCAGGAAGCGTATCGATCGGTTTTCCGACTAAATGGACCGGAGGAGAGCGAATCGAAGGCTACTCGAGCCCACTCGGTCTTTTGAAATACTGGGCGTCGATTCCATGTGCAGATCGTTATGCTGAAAATTTGCGATGGAATTTCGTAGGCGTTGCGTGGCAAGCGGATGTTTTTCCTACGAAGGTGTGTCCCCATATCGGATTCTGCAGAGTAGGGCAGGGCACTGTCCCTGCCTTATAACACGGGGCGTTTCCCCCGCCGTATCATATGGGCCAAATGAATTTTGGGTCGGCGCGGTGGCCGACCCTACAACTTGTCCCGTCGTAGCTCGAAGAGCGGAGTCGGAAGCGTCAGCGAAGCCTGTCCCCGGCCCTACCGGGAATGGACTCGAAGTTGGAATTTCGTAGGGCGGCGCACTGCACCCGCCTAATAAAACAGACGACCCTATTAAGGGCCGGTACAGAGCCCGGCCCTACTTTTTCAAGCGCATGCGCACTGAATTGGCGTGAGCGGTCAATCCTTCGGTTTCGGCCAGCTGGATGATATCTCCGGCTTCCCGTCGAAACGCCTCCTCGGAATAGTGCACCAGGCTGGTCTTTTTTATGAAATGATCCACGGAGAGTGCCGAAGAGAACCGGGCCGTACCCGAAGTGGGAAGCACATGATTGGGGCCGGCGATATAATCGCCCACCGGCTCCGGTGTGAAATTTCCCACGAATATGGCACCGGCATTTCGTAGACGGCCAACCCACTCAAAGGGATTATCGATCTGAAGCTCCAGGTGCTCCGGTGCAATACGATTGGCCAGATCCACTGCGTCTTCCAGGGACGGCACCACCAGGATGGCCCCGAATCGATTGATCGATTCTCTGGCGATTTCCTCTCTGGAAAGGGATGACAGTTGTTTTTCTACGGCGGCCGCCACGCCATCGGCCAACCCCCGGGATGACGTCACCAGAATAGCCGACGATAGGACGTCATGTTCAGCCTGGGACAGCATATCCGCCGCGATGCAATCCGCCCGAGCCGTATCGTCTGCGATGACGAGTATTTCGCTTGGGCCGGCAATCATATCGATACCGGCGGTTCCCGCCACCAGTTTTTTGGCCAAGGTAACGTAGATATTTCCTGGACCGACGATGACATCGACTTTGGGAATGGTATTGGTACCATAGGCGAGTGCGGCAATGGCCCAGGCACTGCCGACCTTGTAAACTTCATCGACCCCCACCTTCTTGGCCGCCACCAGCAGGTGCGGATCTACGGAACCGTCTTTCCGTGACGGCGTGACCATGATGACCTGATTCACGCCGGCTATTTTGGCCGGAATGGCCCCCATCAGTACTGAAGAGACCAGCGGTGTATTACCTCCTTTGGCGCCGGGCACATATACACCGGTTCTTTCCACTGGGTGCACCAGCTGTCCCAGAAATGTTCCAGGCCGCTCGGTATGCATCCAGGAATTGGGTAGCTGCTTTTGATGAAACTCCGTGATCTGGGCAATTGCCCGATTCATGGCTCGGGTGAATTTTCGGTCAATTTTTTTTCCCGCAAGGGTGATCTCCTCGGGAGTCGCCTTCATTGCGGAGATACTCATTTTAGGTGCATCAAATTGTCGGGCGTATTTTATGACGGCCGTGTCGCCGTTTTTTTGGACGTCTTCCAGAATCCGGGTCACGGCGGTGACATCTTTTTTTCTGAAGGACAGACCGCGGTCGACAATGGCGGTCAACCGTTTTTCTGCGGTTGGCGATGGGAACAAAAAAATTTTCATCGAGGCACCTTTCCTCTTTTCGTAATGATCAGTATTTACGCAATGTTGATAGGGTCTCCTTTGGTCTTTGTCAACCACAAGGGGCGTTCCGATGGTGCACCCACCGATTTATCAATTGACATCGTCAGAATGTTTTGCACAAATTGGTTCGGCTTGCGATTGGGCAAATTGATTTTTGCCTTATGTATTTGAACGGCTGGGTAATTTTCGCCTCCCTGCATGTCATTCCAGCGGAGGCTGGGATCCAGGAGCACATTCGATAAAAAGCACTGGATGCCGGCCTACATCGGCATGAAGGAAGGGCATCCCGGCTCCGGTTTGATATCCGTACCGAAGCATCAGCTGCGGTACTTTCGTAAAATCGAGCAACGATTTTACCAGGAGGAACGGAATGACAGAGAAACGGATCCACAATTTTAACGCGGGGCCTGCCGCATTGCCCCTTCCGGTCTTGGAAGAAATCCAGGCCTCTTTTTTAAATTTCAATGGATCGGGCATGTCCATCACCGAGGTCAGCCATCGGTCCAAGTGGTTCGACGATGTGATTAATGATGCGGTTGCCCGGACCAGACGCATCCTGGAACTGGGGGATGAGTACCATGTGCTCTTCCTCCAGGGCGGGGCCAGCACACAATTCTGCATGGTGCCCATGAACTTTCTCTCCGACGGCACGGCGGATTATGTGGACACCGGAACCTGGTCGACCAAGGCCATCAAGGAAGCCGAGATCCTCAACAAACCGATCAGGGTGGTGGCCTAATCTTCAGATCGGGACTACGCCTACATCCCCAAGAATCTTGAGTTTACGCCCGAAGCGGTTTACGTGCACGTGACATCGAACAACACCATCAAGGGGACCCAGTGGGCCGAATTTCCGGATACCGCCGGGGTGCCGCTGGTCTCGGATATGTCTTCGGATATTTTCAGCAGAAAGCTCGATACCGACAGATTCGGGTTGATTTACGCCGGGGCTCAGAAAAATATCGGGCCGGCCGGGGTCTGCATGGTCATCGTCCGGGATGACCTGCTCGAACGGGTGCCGGATTATTTGCCCTCCATGCTGAAATACACAACCTTTGTGAAGAAGAACTCCATGTACAACACCCCGCCGTGTTTTGCGATCTACACGGTTCAGCTTGTTCTCAAGTGGCTCGAGGAAACCATCGGCGGGTTGGACAACATGGAGCGCCTCAATCGGGAAAAGGCCGAGAGGCTCTATGGCTTTTTCGATAATAGCGACTTCTATCGGGGGACGGCCGATGCCGATAGTCGTTCGATCATGAACGTCACTTTCCGTTTACCCAATGAGGATCTGGAAACAAAATTTGTGGCAGAAGCGATTGAAAACGATCTGGGCGGTCTCAAAGGCCACCGCTCGGTGGGCGGTTGCCGGGCATCCATTTACAATCCCACGCCCATGGCCGCCATTGATGCGTTGATCGATTTTATGAAGGAGTTCGAAAAGAGAAATGGGTAAAATTAGCTGTGCCATCTACAGGGGGCCGGGGAAAGCACCCCGGCCCTTGTAATTCGTGCCGGACACCGGATAGCTCATTCAGCGACATCCGATATCTTCCAACACATTCTGAATCATGTCGGCTAGAACAGGCACCCCGGCGCCGACGATCAGATCTTTGGGTTTCCGTTGACCATCGCATCGTTTCAATGCCCGCGTCAGGATGGCGCACGCCGGTCGCATGCGCCCCTTATCAATAAAGTAGTCACCGAACTCCAACAACAATCGCATGAGTCGAAGCCGCAAAAGGGAACGTTTTCCATTGCCGGATCCGTTTATTCTGCCGTCTTCTACAGCCTGATCGAAAAATACCAGCAGATGGTCGACAGTCAATTGCTCGGGCTCCGCGACAGCAAAGGTAGACAGTGAATTCACCTCGGCACAGATCAGGTCGTTGACGGTGTCCACAGTGGATGCCAATTCCACCCACGCACCGTTTTCAAAGTGAAGGAGCGTCAAAGCGCCTTCGTTTTCGTAGATAACGTCACTATAGGCGATGCAGACCTGGATGGGGCCGCTGTAATCGGCAGTCGTTTCAATGTCATAGCATATTGGCGGGTCCCCCAGCATAAACGTGTCGGGCACATCACCGCATTCGTCTGATATGCCCACACTGCTGATGCCTTCGGTGGTGACTTCAGCGAAGGTGAGCGTCACCGGAAAGGAAGAATCCGTTTCCAGGTCAGCCAGAGGGACCGTCACGTCACTACCTGCCGGGGTATTATTCAGTCCGTTCGTATAGGTGATGAAATAGTGATCATGCCCGGCACTAATAAACCCTGAGCCAGAATAGTCGCTTGAACAGCCGTAAGCACTTCCATATAGATATGGATCTCCATTTCCGTCATTGTCGCTATCGGCTTTCAGCCAGTTGATGGTTATGTTCGGCGGCTGGTACCATTCTATAACGTACTGATTGCCGGGTGTGGTGTCGAGAACAAACAGAGCACCGGAAGCTATGTCAAGGGGATCGTACAATCGAAAGCGGGCCTATACGGTTTCGCTCCCGCTTATGGGACCAAAAACTCGAGCCCTTCCAACAGCCAGAACGCTACCGACCTCAAGATAGGTTCCATGATCTTCTTCTATTGGCCGAATGTTTATGGTCATTCCAAGGCTTCCTGTGAGGTCTTCCCCAAGCCTGAATCGCAGATCAATCGCTGCCAATGACGCTACCTGGGGAGTAAACGTTTGAGAAAGTTTTTGACCGGCCGAACAAGAGCCTGAAAAGTAATAGAGGGGTGCGTTGACTTGATCTGGGATCAACACCAGCGCGTCGCCAAAGAGTCGAAAGGATACATCCCCCGCTGAAGGCTCCCAGTTGTCAAACGTGCCTCCGAAGCTTTTCGTGGCGTGGCTCTCGAAGTCGGATACGGACTTGTCCCATGTCAGGGCCGTCCCTGAAACATTGCCAGAATATCCGTTTTTCAGATGAACCCCGAACCAGTACATGGTTTCCCCCATGAGCGGCACCGTCCCGTCCAGATCGAACGTTACTTTCACAGGTGTCCGGTTATTCAAAGTATAGCCCGGGTCAATCGATTGAATGTTGGTGCCGATTCCTGACGCCACAACCGTCCCGGGGGCGCCTTCTTCGTCGGTAAAAATCCACCACTCCACCGTACCGTCCCACAGATCGTCATCTGAGAGGACGTTTTGATGTTCCGAAATAAAGATTTCGGCCCGGGAAACAACGGCATCCCTCTGAAGCTGAAAATCATCGGCGCTGACAAATGCCTGGACATTGACGCCCCCAGCCGGTGACTGCGACCGAGCCGTTGTCATACAGGAGATCCTCCGCCGCTGTCGGCGAAGAGAAGAGGAGCCATGCAATCACACCGATCGCGAGCAGCCTCTTTTTCAACACCCAGTTCCTTCCCATGATACCCTTCCTTTCTGTTTTGTGTTCGAAAAATTATTCTCGAATATAGCGGACTGAGATGGCGTTAATCGCGTTGGTTGCGATTCTATCCAGTGTTGCCGATGGAGAAGAAAGATGGGGCTTAGTCAGTACAGGTCAATTGGTGTGTCAGGGAGTGTCGCGCAGGAGAGCTGGTTTGACTAATTATCTGAAGGACTGATCTGGCGTCAACAGCTATTTTTTTCAGCATGATGCTATTTTTTACTCAGAAGCACCTGAAAGTAATCGGTGAGTTTGACAAAGGTTTCCTGATCACCGCCGACGTCCGGGTGATGTTCCATGGCCTTTTTCCGGTAGAGTCTGACCAAATCTTTGCGATCCATTTTCTTAAGTGTGTTCCAACTCATCCCAAATAGCTTGGCAGCTTCTTCGATCTTGATTTGAACCTTTTTCGGTGGGATGTAGCGGCGGTGGCGGTTCATGAAATCACGGTAGTAATCCTCCATGAAGGTCGGACGGGGGAAGTCATTGTCGAAATACATAATGACGTATTTGATCAGATACTCCCGAATGCTGTTTGTTTCAGGGAGACCCGCCCATAGATCGGAATCGTCGTTCATTTGGCAGACGGTTTCAACAAAGTAATCATCCAGAGTTTCCTTTTCGATGACGCTGGGATGCTGCTTGTACAAGGGGCCGGAGAAGAAGTGCTGCAGATCGAAAATGGTGTAGACATAAGCCGCCCGTTCGCGGGGCTTTAAAATCCGCTCCTGCTCGGTAAGCAGATGCTCGATTTCGTCCCGAGATCTTCGCCAGACCCTCCTGAAAAACCGCGGCGGAACCCGATTCAGATACCGTTGGTCCACTTGGCCGCACCGCAGAAAATGGATGCGCCGTTTATCGAAGATGTGGACGCCGGTCTTCGGCTCCGATTCCCCCCGGGAAGGGCCCTGGCGGGTCCAGTCTTTTTGGAATCCGATGATGACGCGCTGGATTTCCGGATCCAGAAAATCCCAGAAAATTCTGTCCAGTTCGTCCAACTCAAAAGGCACCCCCACGGTATCCAGGGCATCCTCGATGGCCAGGTCGTAATAGTAGCCCTTTCCGCCCGGGTAGAAGATAAATTCTGACGGGTCGGTTCCCAGCTCGAAGAGCTCCCTGCTTTTCCAGCAGCCATCCTCCCTAAAGGATTCCCGGATGGAATAGTGGGTTTCTTTCCGGATGGTTTTCCGGGCTAAATACATATTGCCTCGTCAAGGGGTCAGACCTACACTTTGACAAAATTTGTCAAAGTGTAGGTCTGACCCCTTTAAGCTAGAGGTCGAATTCGGCGACCACATACGTATGATCCGATGGCTTCGGCTTCATGCGGGGTGCAATGTCGATCCAGCAATCAGTAGATCGATCGGCAGCCGGTTTTGTGGCGCAGATATGGTCGATGCGCCATCCCAGCCCTCTTTTAACGGCATTTGGAATTCGATAATCCCAGAAGGAAAACGACTTCTCATCAGGCCTGTGTTTTCGGAAGATATCCGTGAATCCCCAGTTCATCACGCCGGCCAGGGCGTTGTGCTCATCCGGATGAAAACAGACACTGCCAGCCAGCTTTTCCGGGTCGTAGACATCGATCGGCGTCGGTGCCACGTTAAAGTCCCCCACCCAGATGATCGGCTGCTGGGGAGTAAAATTTGTCTCGAAATACTGCCGAAGCCGCGAATACCAGTTCAGCTTGTACTCAAATTTCTCAGAGCCCCCAGCCTGCCCTTGGGGGATGTAGGTATTGACGATGACACAGCCAGACAGGGTGGCCCGGATCAGACGGGGCCCCTCCGTGACATCATCCGGCCAGAAGCCGGAAACGGCGTCTTCCGGTGTCTGACGGCTGAGGATAGCCACACCATTATAGGCTTTTTGGCCCTTGAAAGCACAATGATAACCGGTTTCTTCCAGAGGGGCTAACGGAAAGTCGGGATCCTGTACTTTGGTTTCCTGGATGCATAGGACGTCAGGCGTTTCCTGCCGGAGCCAGTCCAAAAGACCAGACATTCTCGCCCGAATACCGTTGGCATTAAACGTGGCGATTTTCATACTCACCACCTCTTGGATTTATGGGGTCAGACCTACACATTGACAATTTTGTCAATGTGTAGGTCTGACCCCCTAGGGTGAATTTCGTTCAGTTAAGCGATGATTCCCTGGACCACTAATTAAGCACAAACATTCCTTGCATTCAATTACTTAGATTCTGTGACCAGCTCGGCTGTCAGTTCTGGTTTTTCTTGACATGACCGGGCAATACCAATAATTACATATCGGAGCTGCTTCTTTCACACGAAAGGGTGTTCGCCCCATCTGTATTCGCTTCGATTAAATCCCCCAAGCCAAAGGAGGTCACCCATGGACAAAATTTTGAGGATCAACACCGGCGCTGATGGAGGCCCCAGTTCCGCCATTGATGGGCTTGGTGACTACGCAGGCCAAGGCGGACGCGGCATGACATCCTCGATCGTCTCCAAAGAAGTTCCCCCCGACTGCCATCCCCTGGGTGCGGATAACAAGCTGGTCATCGCCCCGGGATTGCTCAGCGGCAGCCTGGCGGCCATGTCCGGACGTATTTCCGTCGGGTGCAAAAGTCCTTTGACCGGGGGCATCAAAGAATCCAATGCGGGCGGACAGGCCTCCCAGATGCTCGGCCGGCTGGGCTACGCGGCAATCGTCCTGGAAGGTAAACCCAAGGACGACACCTTGTACAAAGTCTACATCAACAAAGACGGCGTCAAGATTGAGGCCGATAACAGCCTCAAGATGCTCGGCAACTATGATGTAGTCGCCAAGATGAACGCCGAGTACGGCGACAAGGTCGGCTGCATCTCCATCGGTCAGGCCGGTGAAATGAAACTGGCCGGTGCTTCCGTGGCCTTCTCCGATATGGAACAGCGACCGACCCGACACGCCGGCCGAGGCGGTGTCGGTGCGGTGATGGGAACAAAAGGGATTAAGGTCATCGTCGTGGACGACACAGATTGCACTCCCCGTTCTCCGAAAAACCCGGATGCCTTTAAAGAGGCCAACAAAAATTTCGTCCAGGGGCTTAAAAAACACCCTGTGACCGGTGAAGGCCTTCCCACATACGGAACCAATGTGTTGACCAACGTCATTAGTGAGGCCGGTGCCTACCCGACTTACAACTTTCAGGAGGGCTCTTTCGAAGGCGCCTCCAAAATCAGTGGTGAGACCCAGGCCGAACTGGAAATCGAACGCGGCGGCAAGGGCGCGAACATCCACGGCTGCCACCGCGGCTGCGTGATCCGGTGCTCCGGGACCTTCTATGACAAGAATGGCCGATTCCTGACCAAACAACCGGAGTACGAAACCGTCTGGGCCCACGGCGGGAACTGCGGCATCGACGACATCGATGCCATTGCCCAGATCGACCGGCTCGACGATGACTACGGGTTGGATACCATCGAGATGGGAGCCACCATTGCTGTTGCCATGGAAGGCGGTCTTGCCGAATTTGGAGATGCCGAAGCCGCCATCAACCTGGTGAAGGAGGTCGGCAAGGGAACCCCTCTGGGAAAAATTCTCGGCAGCGGCGCCGAGGTGACCGGCAAGGTCTTCGGAGTGGAACGGGTCCCGACGGTGAAAGGGCAGGCCATGCCGGCTTACGATCCACGTGCCGTCATGGGCATCGGCGTTACCTATGCCACCAGCACCCAGGGTGCCGACCACACCGCCGGCTACGCCGTGGCCACCAACATTATGAAGGTCGGAGGCGATGTGGATCCATTGAAACCGGTGGGGCAGATGGAGTTGTCCCGAAACCTCCAGATCGCTACTGCCGCCATCGATGCGACCGGCATGTGCCTGTTCATCGCGTTTGCCATCCTGGACCAGGAAGACACCTTCCAGGCGTTGCTCGATGTCATCAATGGGTTCACCGGAGCCAGCATGACAGGCGATGATGTGACCGCTCTGGGCAAACAGATCCTTGAGATCGAGCGTGATTTCAACGCCCGTGCCGGCTTTACCAAAAAAGACGATCGTCTGCCGGCCTACATGAAGTCCGAAGCACTGCCTCCCCACAACATCACATTTGAAGTTTCGGATGAAGATATAGATGAGGTGTTCAACTGGTAACAAACATCATATTACGTAAATCAAAGGGAGCACGTTCACGTGCTCCCTTTTTTTCTTGACCATTTTCAGAGAGTTAGCAATTATTGGTGACTCGTTCAACAATCATTGGAATTTGAGAAGATTGAAAACTCTGACTTTGAAAGCAGAAACAGGCTGGACCCGCCGCCTGAATCCGATTCTCGGGGCCGGCTTCTGGGTAAACGCTGTGATCGGCGGCAGCATCCGTGACGTTCTTTGCCGGCAACTGGGGGTCGAGGACATCTATCTGGATGACCGGGTTCAAACGCTGTTTTTAGATGGTAAACCGGTTGATGATGTGGATCAGGCGTTAGTTCCGGATGGAGGGGTACTGAGTTTATCTGCCGCCATGCCAGGCCTTGTGGGCTCTACCCTTAGAAAAGGGGGGCATCTGGCGGCCATGCGGAAGAGCATTTCCTGTGATTTAGGAGATGACACCTGTGAGCAGGACGGCCGGGTAAAGATTAAGCTGTTTAATGTGGTTGCCCGTGAATTGGGTCCCGGTTTTCTTGAGGGGGTATCATTATTTCCGGGCAGCCGGAGTGTCAGTTTTTAAAGGTCGATCGACTAAGTTCTGGAACGGATGTCGCACGGCCGAACTCAACGGCCAATCCATAGACATAAACCAACTCCGGGAACTTTCATTTGAATTTGAGGAGATGGGGCTGACCGTCTTGGAAGATTCGGCAGAGGCATCCCCATAACCGTCCCGAATCATAACACTTGCGAATGGGAGGAGGCCAAAATTGAAACCGCAAGACGGATTGATTCAGGAAAACCTGGCAGCCCTTCAACAAGCAGTCGACCTGATCGGGCAGATTACGGACGATCAATACACCAGCAACGAGCATCCCATCTTTAGCAGCGGCGTTGGAAAGCACGTTCGTCATATTCTGGATTTCTACGCTGCCTTTCTAGGCGCGGAGAATGAGCGGGTCAATTATGATGCGCGGCAGCGGTCTCCGGACGTGGAAACGAGCCGAAAAGCCGCCGTTGCTAAAATTCGTGAAACCATGGACGCGCTCAAGCGTGTTCCCCACCCGGACACCAGGCTCGTCAGTAAAAATGACGACTGCGGGGAGAGAGATCCCGCCATCGAATACAGCCCCTCATCGATAGGGCGCGAGCTGCAGTTTCTGGCCAGTCATACCGTTCACCACTATGCTATCGTGGCCATGATTCTGCATTCATTAGGGGTGACGATTCCCAAAGATTTCGGTATCGCGCCGTCCACGCTGGCATACTGGCGGAGGCAATCCGCCGCTGAATAATCTGTCTTTCAAATGGCAGATCGTCATGGAAGATATCTAAGTAAGCATTCACTGCAATTGTTCTTCTGGTAAATTCGAAGCACGAAACTCGAAACAATACCAAAAATCTAAAGTTTACAATTCCAAACCAACGCTTTTTTCTATTCATGTCCAAGCATTTGCTCATTGGGTTGTGTACTTTGTTTCGTATTTCGAAACTTGTCCGCCTCTGGCGGATTCGAAAATTTTTATACCCGACGTGAATCGCCTCTATTGCGCATATTGCCTTAACGAAACCACACACAAACCAACTCAAGGAATGAGCCCATCCTACCCCCTCCCTTTCAATCCCTTGTACGGACCGGGGACAAGGGTGACACGTGTTCGGAGACATAGGTAACACTTTTCGTGTTTCATTGTTCTTTTACATTTAGTTGCTCAATCTTCTGGTTGCAAAAATAGATCTCAAAAAGGCC
>Ga0056119_1000027_pt1 | contig 37382 bp, 40 predicted proteins | sample WorMettaBAHAMAS1_FD_80076 | JGI IMG/M metagenome (GOLD analysis project Ga0056119, IMG submission 80076) | Marine gutless worms symbiont microbial communities from Max Planck institute for Marine Microbiology, Germany - Olavius tantulus BAHAMAS.1 ...
GCAATGAACAACTGCCTCTTCCGTTCTATCATTATTGGATCTATCCAGTATCAAATGCGAACTTACCCACCCAGATAAATGAGGTTCCATGCCCCGACGACCCGATCTTCAAAAGATTCTGATCATCAGTTCCGGACCAATTATCATCGGACAGGCCTTTGAATTCGATTATTCCGGAACCCAGGCATGCAAAGCACTTCGTTCTTTAGGATATGAAGTCGTGCTGGTCAACTCGAACCCGGCCACCATTATGACGGATCCGGGCATGGCGGACGTGACCTACATCGAACCGCTAAATGCCAAAGTGTTGACCGAGATCATCGCCCGGGAGCGTCCCGATGGATTGTTGCCCAACCTCGGCGGGCAATCCGGTCTGAATCTTTCCTCGGAGCTCTATCGATCCGGAGTTCTCGAAAAATACGGCGTACAGGTCATAGGGGTCAACGTGGACACTATTGAACGGGGGGAAGATCGACTGGCATTTAAAGAGACCATGAATCGATTGGGGATCGAAATGCCCAAAAGCGAGACGGTCAACACCGTGGAAGACGCCGAAGCGGCGGCGGAGAAACTCGGGTATCCCATCGTCATTCGCCCGGCCTATACCATGGGTGGCACCGGCGGAGGACTTGTCTACAACGTTGAGGAGCTTCGGGTGGTTGCGGCCAGGGGGCTTGCGGCCAGTCTGGTCAACCAGGTGCTTGTGGAGGAATCCGTTCTCGGCTGGGAGGAACTGGAACTGGAGGTGGTGCGTGATGCCAAAAACCAGATGATCACCGTATGCTTCATCGAAAACGTGGACGCCATGGGCATCCATACCGGTGACAGCTATTGCACGGCTCCCATGCTTACCATAGCGCCCGAGCTTCAGAAAAAGCTCCAGGATTATTCCTACGCTATCGTCGAAGCCATCGAGGTCATTGGCGGCACCAATATCCAGTTCGCCCATGACCCCAAGACCGGACGTGTGGTGGTGATCGAGATCAACCCGCGGACATCCCGGTCCTCGGCCTTGGCTTCAAAAGCGACCGGATTTCCCATAGCCCGGGTCTCGGCTTTGTTGGCCGGCGGCCTGACCATGGACGAGATTCCTTACTGGCGGGACGGTACCCTGGAGAAATACACACCTTCGGGGGATTATGTGGTCGTGAAGTTCGCCCGATGGGCATTTGAAAAATTCGAAGGGGTGCAAAACCAGCTCGGAACCCAAATGCGCGCCTTGGGCGAAGTCATGAGCATTGGAAAAAACTATAAAGAAGCGTTTCAGAAAGCGATCCGGAGTCTTGAAATCAACCGCTACGGGGTCGGTTTTGCTTCGAATTTTAACCAGATGTCCGTTGAAAAATTGCTGAACGCCATCGGGACTCCCAGCAGTGAGCGTCAGTTCCAGATGTATGAGGCCCTGAGGAAAGGGGCCGACGTGGAGCAGGTCAGCGAAATCACGCACATCAAACCATGGTTTATCGAACAGATGAAACAACTGGTGGATCTGGAAGAGCAGATTCTTGCCTGTAAAGGCAGCACTCTGCCGGACGATCTCATGTTAACAGCCAAAAAAGATGGATTTGCAGATCGATTTCTGGCTCAGCTTCTGGAATGCCCGGAAGCAGATATTCGGAAGCAGCGTATTGCTCTCTCGCTGGGTGAGCGACAACCGGAAGATCATGGTCCTCGGCGGGGGGCCCAACCGGATCGGGCAAGGCATTGAATTCGATTACTGTTGCGTCCATGCGGCCTTTGCTATCCGGGATTCCGGGTATGAATCGATCATGGTCAACTGCAATCCGGAAACGGTGTCGACCGATTACGACACGTCCGACAAACTCTATTTCGAGCCTCTGACGGTGGAGGATGTCCTGAGTATTTATGAGAAGGAGCAACCCGAAGGGGCCATCGTTCAATTCGGCGGACAGACCCCCCTGAACATAGCGGGTGAGCTCGCCGCGGCGGGAGTCACCATTCTCGGCACCTCACCGGACGCCATTGACCTGGCCGAGGATCGGGACTGGTTCCGAAAGATCATGCGCGATCTGGGGATCCCACAGCCCGAGTCGGGCATGGCCAGCACCCTGCAGGAGGCCTACGCCGTGGCCGGGGATATCGGCTATCCGCTGATGGTCCGGCCGTCCTACGTGCTTGGGGGACGCGGCATGGAAGTGGTCCAGGACGACCAGATGCTCGAACAATATCTTTCAGCGGCCGTCGAAGACATTACTCCGGAACGGCCGGTCTTGATCGACAGATTCCTGGACAACGCCATCGAGGCTGAGGCGGACGCCATTGCCGATGGAACCGATGCGTTTGTTCCGGCTGTTATGGAACATATTGAGCTGGCCGGGATTCATTCCGGAGATTCGGCATGTGTGATTCCCCCCATCAGCATTCCACCCAAACATATCGAGACCATCCGGGAATATACCCGAAAAATCGCCATTGCCTTTAATGTGGTTGGTCTGTTGAATGTGCAATATGCCATTTTCGAAAACACCGTCTACGTGCTGGAGGCCAACCCCCGAGCCTCCCGGACCGTGCCGATCGTTTCGAAGGTTTGCGGCATTGCGATGGCGCGCCTGGCCACCCAGGTGATGCTGGGAAAGAAAGTCGCCGACCTGGGTCTGTCCGAACAAATGATTCCCCATTTTGGAGTCAAAGAGTCGGTGTTTCCGTTCAATATGTTTCCGGAAGTCGATCCCTTACTCGGTCCGGAAATGCGATCCACCGGCGAGGTCCTTTGCATCTCCCATTCCTATGGTAGGTCTTTTTTCAAGGCCCAGGAAGCCACCCAGGTGACGTTGCCCCTTTCCGGAGCCGTCTTGTTCACCATCGCCGACCGGGACAAGTCGGCTGCCCTGGAAGCGGTGCGCCTGTTTCGGGATCTGGGTTTCCGAATCCTGACCACCCGGGGTACCTATGCATTTCTAGAAGCAAACGGTATCGAAACCGAACCGGTGCACAAGCTGGGCTATGGACGGCCGGACCTGGTGGATGCCATTAAAAACGGGGAAGTCCAGCTGTTGGTGAACACCCCCAGCGGAAAACAGAGCAGCAGAGACAACTCCGAGGTGCGAAAAGCCGCGATTAAACACAAGGTCCCGTATATTACGACAACGGCAGCCGCCGTCTCCGCGGCCAAAGGGATAGCCGCCCGCCGGGAAGGAGACCCGAAAGTCAGGCCGTTGCAGGAGTATCATGCGGGAATCAAGAGTCTATAGGAATTGCGTAAACAGATGTCCGCGGGCGGATCATTGATGGGAGATTAAATTGCCGGCGAGCCATGTTCCGCAGACTCCCATGGATTTCATATCCAGATAATTTTCGGCGGATTTTCGAAACAGAAGGGAGCACTGGGCTGGGAGTGTCGCATCCCTACCGTTAAACCGGAACAGTATTGGAACACGCGGAAACGCTGAAAATATTACGGACACATCATATCCGGGATCGCCGGTGGGCTTGCCGCCCAAGTGCAGGCAGGCATGGTCAAGGGAAGCAGCGTTGTCCGCAAAGGCAGTTTCAATCAGTTTGTTCGTATTAGTCGTGAAATATCCAATTAAGGGACCGGCACCGGAAAATTCGCGATAGGTGATCCAGGGCCCGTCTTCAGGAGGAGACTCCGGGCAGTGCCGGTAATATTCCGACAACACAGCGGTGACGGCTGCGTTCGCCGGTCGTGCCCTCATATCCGTGACTTGGGAGATCGTCACCCGATAGTCGACTCCGTAAAAGGGGATAATTATCGAATCCCCGACGATCTTACCTCCCAGTGTCTCTGCTATTTTCGCATCTCCCATTTCAGGCAATAGCTCTTTTGAACGCACTATACCGCTGGTTCCAATAAAATCAGTCGGATTCCTGCGCCTTTATGTCCTGGATTTTTTGGAACAGCATATCGTACTCGTCTTCCAGGGCCAACAGTTCCATCATGACCGGTGGTTTTACGGAATGGGCCGGCAGCCTCCGTTTGGTCTCCTTGATCTCTTCGTCAAGTTCCCGGAGCCGTTGTTTCATTTCAGATAGCGTCTTCATTGCGAATTCTTGATTAATGACATGATTTGTTTAGAGCGAATGAATGAATTGCGCTCCGGTTCATCTTACGAGCAAGTCTCACCGCAAAGGCGCAGAGGTCGCAGAGTGGATTTTGATTTTGGATTCCGCTGAGAGGGCGAAATGCAAAACGATCGTGTGATACAATTTTCAGAAGTTCCATGTGATGTGAAAGGCTCTTTCTCGGAATCCCCCTCTCAGGGATTCCGGGAAAAAAACAGCTCCTTTGCGCCCTTGGCGACTCTGCGGTTATCTTTTCCATATTCCCACAAGAGGAGTTCACTATGTCAACCATTATGGCGTGCTAATACCCAACCCCCGCCGGCATCGCATACTCCCTGCTATGGCTGTGGCACGGGGTTACGGCATAGACCATATTGCACTTCGGGCATGCGGCGACCATGGTCTCCATCTGAAAGGGTGCGCTGCAATGGGAACAATCGATGTCGAAAGGTGCCGGCAGAGGCGTTCTGTCATACCCCATCATTCTCACCTGGTCGGCCACCTGTTTCCCGTTTTGAAAACATCCTCCACATCCGTCGTGCATGTTTGACTCCTTTTGAAAGTTAGCGTTTTATAACCCATTCCGCCCTTAAACCAGCAGGAACGTCATCCCTGCATGATATGGACGATGGGCGTATTATCGAAGAAAAGGGGGGGCAAATCATTGACTCAGGTCAATATCACCATTAAAAAAACCTGATAGGGCTGAAGAAAACCACAGTGAATGCAAAGGAGGTCATTATGAACGTCGCTAAAAACGTCGAACGCGCAGCGAAATACTTTCCGGATAAGCCTGCGGTTGTATTTGAAGGGACCTCCCTGTCCTACGTAGAGTTGAACGCCAGGGTCAATCGGTTGGCCAATACACTAACAGAGAAAGGGGTGGCCCGTGGAGACCGTGTGGCGCTTTACCTCCCGAACATTCCCGCCTTTATTATCTCCTACCTTGCCGCTGTGCGCCTGGGCGCCATCGCCGTTTCGGTGAACTCCATGCTCAAAAAAGATTAGCTCCAATACATTCTAACCGACGCCGGCGCCATAATGGTGTTTACCACTAGCGACCTGCTGGGAAATGTGCCCCTGGGCCGATGCCCGGAACTCAAAACCGTTGTGGTGTGCGAAGGCGAATCCGGATGCCACCCGACTTTGGACGAGTGGCTCGATAGCGGATCCGAAGCATTTTCAGGCGTAGACACGGATCCCGATGATCCTGCCGTTCTCCTCTATACGTCAGGCACTACTGGCTTTCCCAAGGGGGCGACGCTGACACACGGAAACGTGGTCTCTAATGTATGGTCGACCATCCACCATGGAGGATTCACGCCGGAAGATCGCATGATCCTGTTTCTTCCCCTGCTCCACGTATTCGGCCAGAATTTTATCATGAACAGCACGTTCCAAGCCTGCGCTACGCTTGTGTTGCACCGCCGGTTCATCCCCGACTAGGTTATGGCATCCATCCGGAACGACGGCGTGACCATGTTCTTTGCGGTACCGACCATATACATCGCCCTTCTCGACATGAACCTGTCGGCGGACGATCTCGCTTCCATCCGCTACGAGTTTTCCGCCGCAGCCACGATGCCCCAGGAAATATCCGCCCAGTGGACGGAGCGTTTCGGACGTCCGGTTTATGAGGGGTACGGATTGACCGAATGTTCACCCTTTGCCTGTTACAATCACGACTTCAAGCACAAGTTCGGCAGTGTGGGCACGCCGGTGGAAAATTACGAGATCAAAATTTTCGATGAAAACGATCAGGAACTGCCCCTGGGAGAATGGGGTGAAATCTGCATCCGGGGGCCCGGCGTCATGCAGGGTTACTGGGACAAACCGGAGGAAACGGCAGAAACCCTCCGAAACGGATGGCTGCATTCCGGGGACATCGGCAACATGGATGAAGAGGGCTATGTGTTCATCGTTGACCGGGTCAAAGACATGATCAACATGGCGGGCATGAAGATATGGCCGGCGGAGGTGGAGCAATTCCTTTACTCCCACCCGACCATCAAGGAGGTTGCTGTATACGGCATCCCGGATCCGGAAAAGGGAGAGCTTGTCAAAGCCGCTATTGTATTAAAAGAAGGGCAGGCGGCTACCGTCGATGAGATCAACGCATTCTGCCGTGAAAAATTGGCCGTGTACAAAGCTCCTGCGGTGATAGACATCGTAGAAGAACTCCCGAAAAGCGCCACCGGGAAGATTTTGAAACGGATACTCCGGGACCAGGGCTGAATGATTTTTGCAGGAAATCTTTTTAGATGGGTGCGACAATCCTCAATCCATTGAATTTGTTCTTTCCGGAAAACCAGGTTCATTAAATGAACTACTTGAATCATGGATTGTGGTGTTTCTTCCGTCATGCCTCGCAGGCCGGAATCCAGAGCCTATCTTCTGCACTTTACGAGACATCTTAGCAGCCTGGAGAATAAATGTTGGCATGAAAAACTCCCCGATTGCTCTGTTTATTAAGCAAGGAGATCATTCATGGATAAAGTCAATCTGACCGAGTCGTTCACTCTGTTTGATGAGATGTTTTCCCCCCGGATCGTGGGTGAAATCAACGATATGTATGTAAAGTTGGTCAAAATCGACACCGAGTTCATCTGGCATTCCCACGATTGGGAAGACGAGATGTTTTTTGTGGCCAAAGGGAAGCTGACCATGCATTTCAGTGACCGAAGTGTGGACGTGGGGCTGGGCGAATTTATCATTGTGCCCCACGGCGTTGAACACAAACCCGAAGCCGCCGAAGAAACACACATCATGCTGATCGAGCCAAAAGAAACCATTAACACGGGTGGTGAGGAGTCGGAGTTGAAGCACGATCCTACGTGGATCGAAAAATGATATGGGCGTCTCGAAGTTGTAGCAGCTTCTTGTTTAATTGGAGTAGACGGGTCACAACGTACCGGCCTCAGATAAGGATCCATCCTTCGGCGCACTGCGCTTGCTCCCTTCGACGATGCTCAGGACTGGCAGGACAAGCGGATTCAAGGGTCCCAGGGTTCAAGGGATATTGTTCTCGCCTCATTCAGAGGTGTGAAATTTTTTCCGTCATGCCGGACTCCGATCCGGCATCCAGGTTTCTATCCGCCCGCTCTCCTTCGACGACTCTTCCTTCGATTTCGTCAGGACTGGCGGGATCGCTCCCTTCGACTTTGCTTCCTTCGGCTTCGCTCAGGACAGGCAGGACAGGGGACAGACGTAGACAATATCCGGCCGATCCGACGTCGCTGTCAGCTGTGACGGACAGGCCGGGGCGGATATTATATTCGATGCCCTGTATTCCGGAATTGGAACCGACCGACCAAGATTTCCGGCGAAATTCGCCTGCTTGACATAATATCCTTTGGCGATCCTAAACTGCTGGCAGAGGATTACCGTATGGTGGCTGATACGGGGAATAGGCTTCCGCTACATTTGGGTATGCGCATTGTGGTCTCACACAACCGCAGAATTTTCCTTATTGTGTTCTGAAAAGAAAATTCTAATCCGCGTAACTAAAGTTTGGAGCAGATTTTCAGAATGCCCTGGCGACATTTTTTCAACTGGACAAAACGATTAAATACATAGTAAGTGGATGCGCTGCTATGTGTAGTAAAGGAGATAAGCTGCCTTTCAAATTGCGAGGTATGGTTTACAAAGCAATGACATGCCGCTATTTTACAGGATATTCAATATTAAGAGGAGATTGAAATGCATCGATTTTTACTCATCATTGTTTCATTATTAACATTCATATCTTCTTCTCAGGCATCCGAAATGGTTGTTTCGCAAGTACCGGATAAGCCTGACGCGGAAGCAAAATATCTATTCTATATTCATGGTAGCGGTATGGATACTGGTAGAGCAGGTTCTAAGAGAGCCTATTAAAAAGGCATCAAAGCACTTTCTGAATTAGGATTCATCGTCATAACCGAGATTCGTTCAAAAGATACCATCAAAAAGTTTCCTGTCGATCATAAGAAATATGCAAGAAAAATTGCAGGTGGGGTAAAAGAGCTATTAGTAGCAGGTGTACCGGCACGGAATATAACTGTAGTCGGGTTTTCAAGGGGTGCTGTGGTTACCCTGATAGCATCAGGATTTATCAACAATTCTGAAGTCGGGTTCGTAATTATGGCAGGTTGCATTGCAAAAACCGGTGAATACAAAAAAATCTTACCATACTTCTATGAAAACGCCGTGCCAAATTTAACAGGACGGTTTCTTTCATTCTGGGACTCTGGGGATACAAATTTTCGCTCGTGTATCGATTACTTTAATAGGGTTCCTTCCCCAATTAGCTATGAAGAAGTTAAGCTGTCCTCAGGCAAAGGACATGGCGCTTTTGAAAGTCCCAATGAAAAGTGGATAAATCCTTTGGCTGAGTGGACCGGCATAAAATCAAATAACGATTAGCGAAAACTTGACAGCAGTAAATTGTAAATAAATATTATCGCTATTGCCCACCTTAAAATATTCGGAGGGCTGTCGAATCTGACCCCGGCAATGTGTGAAGGGATAAAACGATTATATTGGAGTGCGCCTATCTGCCCATGCTGGCAGCTTCCGGACTGGCCATGGTGCTCATGAACATGGCCCATCCGGAAACGGTTCGCATCGCCAGGGCGTGTCACGTACCAAACCGTGATAGCGTCTTCGCTTGGGAGGTCATTATATGAAGATATGGCAAACTATCGTTTTGCTTTGTATGGGTATTCTGGCCGGGTGTGCCGGTAACTCCGGGCACATGAAATTCAGCCCGGAGTTAACCCGGGACTTTGAAGCGGGACGGCCGCCGCCGGAGTATCGATATTATGCCACGGGACGGGAAAACATCCCCAATGCCGTAATCGGGATCAACCGGAAATATCGACAGCGGGCCAGGTTCTGGAGAGAGATCGATGCCGGATCTGAAGATCTCATTCGGGCGATTCAAAATGTTTTCCCGTACCGGCTGGAAAGACCAAGAGCGTCGTATTTACTGTCCCCTGATGGCGATATCATCGGTATCTACTGGTCTGTCATCTATTGGACCAACGTCAGAATGGGAAAGGATAACGACGTGTATGTACTTCCGCCCCGGCCTCCGGATGGCGATGGAGGCGATAGGAAAACCCCTTGATCCTCCTGGGGGGTGTGTCCCTCGGTGATTGAACAACGGCACGGATGAGCGACTGGGAAAAGAGACGGAAAACCCTCCTGACGGGACCATCCTCCTGACCGGTGTGCTATGCGGGGCAGCAATCGGTGCGCTGATTGCGTTATTCCATTATTCGCTGCAGATCCGGTCCCTTGAATCCTTCCGACCCTCCGCGATCACCCGAGTTTACTCTAATTGATCTTATGCGGTCGGGGGTGCTCCAAAGCGGCGTTGGGTGATCAGCCTTTTCGAGCCATTTCTTCGAGAATTAGGCGATACAGCCGGTAATGTGCAAACGGTATGTTACTGCGCGGCCTGTCATCCAGGCAGGGAAGGTAATGACCGCTTTCAAGAAGGTTGGGCACTGTTTCTTCCACGGCCTTTCGCACGGCTGCCTCATCCCGGGCCAATGCGGTTGAATCAATACCTCCGATCAGGGCGACTTCAGATCCGAATTGATGACGAAGCTTGGGATATTTCATGCTGGTACTGTGGATATTGCTTATCCAGAGGCCGTTAATGCCGGCATCGATGAGACCTGGCAAGATTGAACTTAAATCACCCCCTGTGGTGCAAAGGATACGAAGAGGAACATGGTACTTCTCCAAGAGATGAATAACCTTCCTATATCCCGGTATGGCGAAGCGTTTAAACATCGCAGGGGAAATCACAGGCCCGGCATTTGATGCAATGGGTTCATAAAAGGAGGCATAGTCAATCGACACTTTTGAAAGCACTCTCTCAAGACATACGCAATAAAAGTCAGTTGTCCGTTCAACAAGACGCTCCACCATCTGGGGTTCTTCAATGAGCGCATCGCATGCGGAAACCAGAGACTCCCAGTCTCCCACCCCCAGCATCTGTAAAAGCCCTCCTCCCGAGGCATCCACATAAAGGACCCGCCCTTCCTGATGGAGGCGCCGGCTTTTTTTCACAAAACCGGTTGCATAACGAGATCGTTGGTCAGGATTATAATGCCGTTTGAAAGAAGCCGGGTCGTGGAGAAGATCCTGTGCCATTTCGTAAAAGGGATAGCTTCGCAGCATGAGGCCAACAGAGTGGTGTGTCTCCAACTTAAAATACTTCGAAACGGACTTCTGCCTGGGTAATCCCTCGTTATGCCATCTTCTGAGCGTGTCTTCGTCGGGCTCGAGATCGAAAAACGGATACCTGTCAATAGCATTGCCCAGAAGGCTTCCTAAAAATCGTTGTCTCTGTGTCACACCGCCCATCATAATTTCCAATATTTGTTCAAAGGGTTGAGTGAAATTAATATATCAGAAACAGAAAAAAGAATACTAAAGAAAAATGTACGAGGTCAAATGAATATAGGGGCACTAGGGGCCTGTTTGCTGGATAAAAGGGCTGTGCCCGGTGCAGTGGTCACCTTACAGACCTTCGGGCAATTTCTCAGGTATCGAAACCATCTGCATATCCTTATTTCAGATGGCTGCTTTTATGACAACCGTAATTTAACACGCTTTATTGACATATTGTCCGTTAACAGCCAAATAATAGCAGTAGCCGGACTGTTTCTTATATAATCTTAAAGGAAATTCTTTTACATCCTTTTACCCCTTTCCAGATATGCCATCTCACCGACAAACTGAATGTCTCCGGTGGTAGTGATGGTTACTCCTCCCTCAGCACGTGGGCATTAAAGCCAAGGTTGCAGGTAAATCGCAGCCAACCCTCCATTGATTTCTCCCCATGTCAAAAAGTAGGCTTAATGACTCGTACGGCAATAACATCCGGGTCGCTGGGCCTGCCGAAAGAGAAGCAGTAATATAATAACATGGAGGAGATCAGAGGCGCGGAGAACAGGGCGGTTCGGGAGACAACACGGGTAGATAGGAAGTGTCATTCTCGATTAGAGCTTCTTCCTCTCAATTTATGGATCGATCCTTAATCCTCCTTTGAAAAAATCTGATACCCATTCTTCAAAAAGTCTGTCCTTTATAACCTCCTTTGCATGTTCAGTGAGTTCAGCTGTTGTCACCCCCTCAATTAAGAACAAGTGAAGACGGTCATTTATGGGAAAAGGGCCGCGCAAATCACCCGCTTCAGAACTGAATAGTTTCGCAGCTACTTCGGGAGGAAGCATGCTTATGGCGACTGCTCCCATATAACCCCCTGAGTGTTTGGTAGCCTCATCTGTGGAGTACTTCCTCGCCAGAGCGTGGAAGTCTTCACCCTCATCTTGAACTTGAATCATAATTTCCTCGGCCAAACTTTCTTTTTCGACCTGAATGCCTGATACTTCCACAGACTCAAGCTCAGACCGATTGTTGACGAAATACTCTGCTATTTTTTCCTCCTCACCAAAGTGGTCCTTGAGTTTACTTGTCAGCAGGGACGCCTCACAGAAAGATTCAAAATCATCTTCGGTGAGGCCAGAATTTTTGAGGAACCGGAGTGTTTCTTCAGCGGAATGAAGACCGTTAAGAAGTCTGAATGTATTTGCATACTGTTGCAGTTCCTCATCCGAGGCTTCAATATTCAGTTGCCTGGCCTTTTGGGTCACCTCCTTGTTTCTGATGATTTCTCGAAAAACTGCATTAGCCTGACCGTTCAGAACAAGATAATGGATTACTTCTTCCGGTCTGATGGCGCCCTCCGAATAAGATATCTTCATTTCGACTACCTCCTTTTAAGTTATTTATTCCTCTTTAGTTTTTTGAACAAAATAGAGAATACGGTTTTCTTTTCGGTTACAAGTTCCGCAGTTGCAGTCATTCCAACCTTGATAGGATATTTCTTACCTCTTATTTCAAAATATGGTTTCTCCAGGGTTCCATGCACATGATAGACAAATCCAAGAGTTTGGTCCTCGACAGCGGAGGGGGATATGGTGGATACCTTACCATGCAAAAGGCCATAATCGCTTTACGGAAACGCATCGAATTTGTATTTAATCTCCATATCTTTTTCTATGAAACCAATGTCTTTATTGGCTATTGTCGCATCGATATAAAGCGGACTTTCGGCTGGAATGATCGTACATAGTAAATCTGATTCACGAGTATACTCTCCCGTGTTCTTGAAATGAAGTTCAGAGATTATGCTAGGCTTTTCTGCCCAAATGATTTTTCCTTCCTCCGCCTCCTTATGTTGTTCTTTTGGCAAGCCACCCTGTAAAGAGTGCATCTTTTCATTCATCTGAAGTTCATTCTGCATTTCATTGAGTGTTGTCATCTTGTCGAGCGTGATATTCTTGATCTCGTTTTCCAACAACGTCTTTTCATTTTTATAATTCGCTTTCTCCGTTTCTAATTCTCTCTCGATAATCTTATTTTCTTCCTCCAGGATCATGGTCTCGGAAATGAGTTTTTTTACCTCTGTGCGGGCCCTGACAAGTTTGCTTTTGACCAGGTCGCGCTCGCGGTCGGCAACGATTCCTTTCTGGTGGAGTTTTTCCACGCGCACAGTGTCTTTCGACGCCAGATCAATCTCTCCATTCCAATACAGGCGATCTGATTCAATCGATTTAAGTTTAAGGTCGTTTTGGTGATGCTTCAGTTTCTTTACTCTCAAAGAGCTGCTGAAGTTTGTGTTCAGTTGCTGTAATTTTTCTAAAGCAGCCGCAATCTCGGTATCGTAATATTCTTCCTTCAATGGGATTGCCTGTCTGAGTTGATCAATCTTTGCCCTGTAGGTAAGGCCCTCTTTTGAGCGTATTAGGAAGAGTGGTGTTTTCTTATCTATTACCTCTCCCACATTTATGAAGATTTTATCGATAAAACCGTTCATGTCAGAGAGTATCCTGATCTGGTGTGACATGGGTCTGGCTACGGACGTGCCTTCTACGACAACGTCAATCTTGCTTAGGAGGGAATAGGTGAGGGCAGTCACCAGAAGCAGCACTATGACGTAGACCAGTCCTCTGGCGATAAGGTTCGGAGCCCTCTGCAGATGCTCCGAAACCAAATAGTTTTCCGAAGGCGATTCCGCATCACTTGGCCGCACCACAACGACTTGTGAGGATTTCGTATCCTGGTCTTGATTTGCCTGCATACGATCCTGACCTTTAGATATTTAGCTGTTGATAATTGAGGTAATGATATAATCCCTTGCGGCTCATCAGTTCCTCATGCGCCCCCTCTTCGACAATTTCACCGCCACCCAACACGATGATGTTATCTGCATTTCTCACAGTGCTCAGCCTATGCGCGATCACTATTGCCGTTTTATCATTTAAGATGGTTTTCATGCTTTTCTGCAAGGCATACTCCGATTCACTATCGAGAGCGCTGGTTGCCTCATCCATAATGATGACAGTTGGTTTCCAATAGAGGACCCGCGCAATTGCAACGCGTTGTTTCTGGCCGCCGGAGAGTTGTAGACCACTTTCCCCGATTCTTGTCTCATATCCCAAAGGAAGGTCTGAAATGAAATCGTGAGCGTGTGCCAATTTTGCTGCTTCGATGACCTTGTCAAGTGTCTCCTCCGGATCTTCGAGGGATATGTTTTCTCTGATCGTTCGATTGAAAACGAAGTTTTCCTGCAGCACGAACCCAACAAGTCTTCTCAGATTCGATAGATTCATGTGTCGTAGGTCGAAACCGTCAATCAGGATCTTGCCCTCTGCAACGTCATAGAAACGTGCGATCAATCTTACGAGGGTGGTTTTTCCAGAACCACTTCGGCCGACAACTGCAACTGTTTGACCAGGTGAGATTTTTAGGTTGATATTCGTCAGAATGTAGGGCTCATCATCACCACCATATCTGAAAAATACATCTTTGAAGACGATCTCACCTTTTGGTTCCCTAATAATCAGCCCAGTGTCACCATCAGCTGTTTCAGGCAATTCTGGTCTGGCGCTAAATACATCATTAAGTCTATCAACAGAGACAAGAGTCTGCTGCATATCATCCCATACGGTTATGATGCGGTTAATGGGGGTAATCACGCTCCCCATCAAGGCCATAAAAGCCATCAATTCCCCCACGCTCATCACGCCCTCGATAACTTGATGGGCACCGTACCAGAGAATGAAAGTCGAACTGAACGAGCCGACAAAATCTCCTATAGAATGGAAAACCATACCCGTCTTGAATAATTTGAAATCAATGTTCAGACTTTTGATAAACTTGTCTTCCCATTTCCAGCGTGTGGGGTATTCGATATTCATGGCCTTGATTGTATCAATGGCGTTAATAGATTCGATCAAATGCGATTCGGTTTCAGCCCTGGCCGCAAATGAATCGACATTAAATTTTTTGAAGATGGGCGTGAAGATTAGGGTCAAAGCTGCAAACAAGGGCACAAACAATAAAACAATTAAGGCAAAGCGAGAATTGTAATAGAACATCAAGGACAGATAGACAATTATGAGAATCGCATCGAGTACAATTGTTACTGCGGTGTTGGTTAGAAAATTGCGAATTGTCATATTCTCGCCGAAGCGAGCCATAAAATCGCCTATCTTTCTCACCTTGAAATATCCCAAAGGAAGAGAAAGCAAATGTTTATAGAAGACGACAAGCATTCGTAAATCTATTTTCATACTTGTATGAATGACCAAATACTGTCGTATTACCATCGTTAAGATTCTAAATATTAATACCAGTAGCATACCAAGAAACATGATGTTCAACATAGAAACATTGTGGTGCGTAAGCACTTTATCAAAGATGTTTTGCGTGAAGATAGGTGTTGCCAGTCCGAACACGTTTAGAAGAAGAGAGGCAACTAAAATCTCGAAGAGTATTTTTTTATAAGGAAGAACGAACTGCATGAAGTTCTGAAATGATGATCTGTCTTCCGTCTGCTCTTCAAATACGGAGGTCGGCTCCAAAATAAGCGTTATGCCATTCCAGTTTTCAGTGAAGTATTCCTTCGAGTACTTCCGGATGCCGAGAGCCGGGTCTGATACCCAAATACTATTTTCTGAGATTTTGTAGACCACGATGAAGTGGTACCCTTGCCAGTGGACGATACAGGGGAGGTGAATCGAAAGCAAGGTGTCGTAGTCGATCTTCATCGCTCTGGTGGAAAAACCTAACTGTTCGGCCGCAGCAGCAAGGTTTGCCAGTGAAGCGCCACTCAAGTCAACATGTGCCAATTCCCTTAACCTGGCCGATGAAAAATCCTTGCCGTAGTATTTTGCTATCATCATGATGCAAGTTGTACCGCAGGTCATCTCATCGTACTGCTTGATAAAAGGAAAGCGCACATGTTGGCGATAGAAAGATCCGAGTTTTTAAAACGTTGTTTTTTCTTCTGAGATTTTGCGATATCATCCGCTGGGATCTCCTCCTCTACCCTGATCTCTCTTGAGGCTGCCAGCTCTTGCTTGATCATTTCCTGGTATGGTATCGGTGGTTTGTCGGTGAGATATGATTTGATTCTATCTTCGATGATCTTTCTGATCTTCGGGGAACCCGTTACCAATTCATCGAAAGATTCCTTTGTCAGCGAAAAAAGGTGGCAATCCGTGAGACAGACGACGTCCGCGAAGCGTGTGGTGTCTTCCAAAAGCGCTTTTTCACCAAAAAACTCACCTTCGCGCAAGAAGTTAATGACTTCTTGCTTATCATCCTCCCAGCGAACAACTTTTAGCTTGCCAGTCTCGATCAGATAAAACTTGTCAGGTTCGGCTCCCTGTCTAAAAATCACATCGTTTTGTTTGAAGAATTCAAGATTAAGTTTTTTGATTAATTGCTGCAACTCCAAAGGAGAGACAGTTGATAAATCGGAACAAGTCTTTAGAAATTGATGTATAGATGCATATTTGATGAATTTGTCAAAGTATTCTCTTAACTCTGGCTTGGAAAACAGATAATTGTTAAACGGTTCATTATCTATTCGTATAAGAACACTGTCTTCTGTCGCCTTGGCGATGGCATTTCTTGGTTCGTCCGTAATAAGTGACGTTTCACCAAAATGATCTCCTCGGGTTCTGACACCAAGATTGACGTCTTTGTCTTCCTCTATTCTTCGTAGTATTCGTATCTTGCCGCTGTAAACAATATAAAAGCTATCGCCGACATCACACTGATCGAAGACGAGTTCACCCGCACTGGCCGATACCAGTTTCGCAGCCTGCATCAGCTCTGATAAATCGGCCTCGCCTTAAATTGAAAACATAGGAATTTCACGTATGAACTCGTAAAGTTCCTTAACATCCATTGGAATTTACCGTGGGCACAGATTAAATAAATTTAGTAACGCTTCCTGGACAAAGTGATTGGATTACAGCCTTTTTATTTTGCCTAAATTTTGCATTGAGAATGGTTTCGAAATATGTAATAGCGCCATTCCTCCGCACTGTTCTTTTCTATCTTTCGTTGCATGAAACATCCGTGCGAAGTGACTAATCGGAGGCAGACCCAATCATATCGAGAAACTATCAGGAGAGGAGTAGGACGAGCATGAAATCGAGGTAGGCTAACCGCTGTTCAGTATGGAACGCATCGAATCGGGTTAAAATCTGTGCAGTTGCTGGCCTGGTTCAGTTCCTGGATACCAGATAAACGTTTGACTGTCGCTACGTCGACAAAGCTTTTCCTGACATTCGTTCGACAAATACCCGTTGGGCTCATGCTCTCCTATTCATATCAGGTCTGATTGCTGGTTAAGAAGGCTGTTTAGGAGTCATAAGCAACAAGCTATATCCAGTGCTGCCCGCTCTCGGATAACTAAGTCAGATTTCCTAAAGAATTCAGTTAAATAAGGACGATTCGGCCCTCCGCTCAACCATGGCCGGTATCGATGTGGTACCAAACTCAGGGCATTTACAGGAGGGGTGATCCGTCGAGTGACGAAGGCAGATGGGTACCCCGATCAACACCGTATTCAGCACCGATTGTGCATTACCGCTTAGCAGTCACTTAACCCGATCAACCAATTGAAGTGACCAACTGTAACTACCCATGCCAAGTGTCAGACCAGCGTCAATAACCAAGAGGGATACAAGAGCAGGAGATCCGAGTTCACTGACTTAGCCCTATCATAACCTTGCGACATCAGTCAATTGGCTTGGTATATGACTAGAATATTGCTAGATTGTGGCAAGCTGAGAGAAATGCTGGGGAGGCACTCATCGAAGTGCCATTTGACTTGAAGGGAATTGATGGCAGGTGACAGATTTATATGGACCCAACCCTGCCCGGGGCACTCAGGCTACGGGCAGGTGTATCTCCAGCCGCCCTATATAGTCGTAAGTTTGACCACTTGTGCCTGTCTTTGCGAACTCTCTTGAAGCAGTCGCAGGCTTTCTTTCCACATATCCTTTGCAGAATCTGCTCCGTTTTTAAACGTTTCCGCCGTCTCAGAGAGGGTTTGCTGCTGTACCTCCTGTTGAGCCGCCCGCAATTCTGGAGACAGAGGTGCCGTCATTCCACCGATTATTTTTCTCATGTCTTCCTTAGTAATATTCATCTCTTTCGGCAAATCCTCAATCTTGATTCGTGCCATGATTACACGCTCCTTTCATGTCTTCGCGGTGAAAACTGGACTTATTGGCGAAGATCCAACCGGCTATTTAAAGCTTTGAGATTCGGCTCTATCCCATATCAATCCGATTATCGACATTATTCCAGTTAATTCCATTTACTTAGTTTGGATCGACCCTTTTGTGCATAGATGGCTGAACGTTCATGAGTACACCGGATTAAATCTAAGTCCTATTCATCTTTTTTTAATGAACGCACTCGAGTAAGCCACCTCCATATTGATTTGGGTTACATCGGCAGCTGCTTGCTTAAGCGCCGGACCCGAGGCACGTACACTTTCTGAAACCGCTTGATCCTGGCCAGTGAAGCCAGCGGCTGCAAGGCCTGCCTGTAAAGCCAAGCTACCAGGACCTGTCTGCTGGGAATGACTGCGCGATAGAAGACCTCCAAATATTTGCTTCATCTCATCCAAGGATATTTTCTGATCCTCAGGTAAGTCCTCGATCTTGATTCGTGACATAATCCCCCTCCTATTTATTAACTTAAGCGCTTCTCACCTTGCTCGCTGCTGTCACCACAGTGATCATCGCGCCATACAGCAAGTTTGCTTTTTAATGGAACTTTTTGCATTTGTGTGGAATTTTCCGTGGAACCTCCCTCAGCTGTACCCCATGGGTTCCTTAAGGAGACAGATTGGTTCCCGGCGGAATCGGCAAATGTACCCAGCACCGTATAGCCGTGCCCCGGCGAAAGCGTGAGAGATGCAGGAGCCAGCCCTGTGCCGCTTAAGCCGCTAGCCAATTCAGTTGATGCTCCTTGGCGAAGCATCCCGCCCAATACTTTCCTCATCTCCTCCCGGCTTATCTCAATATCTTTGGGCAGATCTTCTATATTAATTCGTGCCATGATGGAATCCTCCGTGTCTATTATTCGCTGCGACCTACAGATAGACAGTGAATGGGGGCAGGGTGTGATTGATAACGTCAGAGACCAAGTAAACGAGAGAGCGAAGAAAGCTACTGGTCAAGTCAGCCCCGATGCGGTGTACTCTCTGAAAAACCGCAGAACTCGAATGTCCATGTCTTCTTAACTCTTCATAGTACCCTTAGAGACTGTCACTATAGATGACGGCGAAGATGAACCTTGCATAGCCACATTCATCTCTGCGATATAGTCACCATGTGCTTGCGCAATCTCGCTATTCTGAGCAAGCTTACCACCCCAGCCTGCATAGTCAGAGTTCATCTGGCCCACTGAGGTTTTCTGTATAGAAAATAGTTCACTCATAACGGTGGAATGTGGCATCGTATTTATCCTTTGTGCCATATTGCCCCCGTACACCCTTCGCCATTCCCCCTTGCTGAGGTGAGGGACCCTCAGTAAATCTTCTATCTTGATGCGTGCCATGTCTCCTCCTTGTGTTACTTAGAGCATGTTGCTCTTCGCGGCCTATGATTCTCCCTCGTTACTTCTGCTGCAGTGATTATCAGGTTAAACGGTTAGTTTGCTTTTTGATCGGCAGATCACTTGTGCCTCCTCCACCACCTTGAAAAATTATTTCTGATATCTGTTGAGACTCCGCAGGGTCCATCCCGTTGGGCTGTAACCCTGCCACGAGATCATCGCCCTGCAACTCTTGAGTATTGGGTAAGTTGCCGACTAATCCGGTTGATGCTGGTGTACGAAGCATTCCGCCCAATACTTTCCTCATCTCTTCTTTGCTGATATTCGTATCTGTTGGCAAATCCTCAATCTTGATTCGTGCCATGATGACATCTCCCTTCATATTTTCGCTATGTTATCGCTGGTTGTCGCCCTGAATGAATCGCTTTCACCCAAATAGACGAGTGTTCTGTGGGATTCTTTCAACGGAAGGCAGGGGAGATTCGGAAGTGCAAAGGTCTGGATGGCGATGAGAAGTGTAAGCTCGCCCTGAGCAATACAGGAGTCAATATCTGACCCCGGGACCACGCGGGTTTTAGCCCCCGCTGGAGTCCTTTAATTGGCCTACTCCGGACATCGCCGTGGAGACAACGGATCCACCCGGGATGAATGGCGCGGCAAGCGCCGCATCAGCGCTCTTATTCAACCCGGAACTGGCAATGTCACTGAAGGACTTACCAGAGGTTGTTTTCTGCCTCGACTGTTGGAGCTGTACCCGTATACCTAATTGAGATGGAAGCGCCCTATTCATCCCGCCCAATACTTTCCTCATTTCCTCCCGGTTTATCTCTATATCTTTCGGCAAGTCCTCAATCTTATTTCGTGTCATGATGACTCCTTCCTATGTCACTTAATGTTTTTCACTACTGCTGAGCCCATCTCCTTCGTTGCTTCCATCACAGTACTAAGCGTGTTCACATACTGGTTTGCCTTCTGATCGGCATTTTCAAAGCCAGTCATATTTTCCTGTCTGGTGTTTCTAAGATCGTCCATCTCATTTCCAGCACTACCTACCACCGAAGACAGACTCGATCCCTTAAGCTGAGATCCTCCGAGGATCTTCCTCATTTCCTCCCGGCTTATCTCCATATCTTGCGGCAGATCTTCTATTTTAATTCGTTCCATTGGAAGTATTACCTCTCTTTGCATGGCCTATTCCGGCCTGCTTCAAATAGTTGTCCCGTAAAGCATTGGGAAGTTCATTAACCAATTTTTCGGACAACTGCCATAGCAGTGTCATGTAGCATTTTCGATACATTGGACATAGTTTGCAAAGTTTGCTGTTGTTGTTGCAATTTATTCTGGAGATCGATGTTTGCGAGCTGCGCATCGTCGCCGAGAGAGGAAGACCCTTGCTGTAGTACAGAAACAGTCTTCACAGAACTCTGGACTAATCCACCGAGAATCATCCTCATTTCCTCCCGGCTTATCTCCATATCTTTCGGCAGATCTTCAATTCTGATTCGTGCCATGATGACATCCTCCATTCTCTTTTTCGCTGCGATCCAAGGGCGGATAGTCAAGGGGGGAAGTGCCTAATCGGAAATAAACAGATCAACTGAGCTATCTAGAGAGGACTTCTTATGATCAAGTTGGGCCCCTAAATTTATGTGCGCCCTGAAAACCGCAGAACCCCAATATTCACCTGTTATTATCCCTTCAGGTTTTGGATTATTGATTTCGAAGTGTCGTGGCTCATTTTCAATATATTGGACATCATCTGAGACTGCTGGCTCTGTTGCTGCATCATATTCTGCATATCGCGATTTGCTAGCTGCGCGTCGCCGGATAGAGAGGAAGACCCTTGCTGTTATGCAGAAACAGTCTTCACAGAACTTTGGGCGAATCCTCCGAGAATCATCTTCATTTCCTCCCGGCTTATCTCCGTTTCTTTCGGTAAATCTTCAATCTTGATTCGAGCCATGATGATTGCCTCCTTGTCATACAAATGGAAATCTCACTATGCTATCTCGTTGCTGCGCTCGGCTAAAAACCGCCAAGCGGGGAGGTGTTCAAGATCGGCATCGCCCATCCTGTCTCCAACAAGGGTATCATGAAAGCCTACGCTCGAATATTTCTTACAGACGCCATGGCTATATCGTGTCGTGCTTTTGAAGCATTCGATAACGTTTGGAATTTTCTGGATTCCATTTGAACCGCACCTTGGAACGCCAATAATTCCATGTTCACCTGCATGTTCTGGACGATCTGATCGCCGCCGGGTAATGCAGAAGATGCAACGCTCGATGCACCACCTACTATCCTTCGTTGGAGTTCTTTGCTAATTTCCATATCCATGGGCAGGTCCTCAATTTTGATTCGTGCCATTGGAATTACCTCCGTTCCTTGCTCTTTTCCACGAGTTCCATGTACTCCCTGTAACTCAGGATGACCGAGACCGGCTTGCCCTGTCGGTTGATTACAAATCGCTTCCCATTGACCGAAGTTTGGTGAAGCAGATCTCCCAAATGGATTTTTGCCTTCGTGGCAGCAATGGGCTCCAGGTCCTTGATTTTGATCTTAACCAATATAAACACCTCCCAGTAGTGGTTTCAAATTTGATCAATTTGATCAAAACATACCACATAATATCAATTTGTCAAGAATCAGGGCTCCGAAATATCAGCTTCCGACATGCTCTGTGGAAAGTCTCTGAGATACCGGCATCGGCATCAGCTCCATCCTCTTTAAGTTTGCAGTGGTGACGGACCTCGTTGGTGATGATGGTTCGACCCTCCTCTGAAATTGACCGAAAGCGAACGCGTATTCCGCAGGCGAAATCTTGTCGTGAGCGGTAGACGGGGAAAAATAGGCGTCCCCTGAGTGCCACAGTACCCTGCAGATGCCTATTTTTAGGAGGCCACAACGCGTCCCCAAACGGATCTCTATTTAAAAAATCCGTAAATCTTTCTCAATAAATCCTCATCTATGGCAAAACATGCTTTATTGACATAACGTCCGTTAACGGCCATATGATATGAATAGTTGGATTCTTTTTTATATATTCTTATTTGACAGTAATACCTCATATTGGGTTCACCCTCCTACGGCACACAGCTTTGATTTTTCTCCTTTCCCTCTCGCGAAAAGGGAATTTTTATACCTTACCGAAGGCCAACTGATAGGCTGCGGTATGCGCGGATTCTTCCGTCCAGCATCAGGCTGGAATGCGCGTGACCATGGCTTTCCGCAGATCGTATTTTTGGGTCTGAAAAGGAGGGACCCCATCATGAGATACAAGCTTAAAGAGCTAAAAGCTTTATTCGTCCTGCCGGCACTGATTATTTTTTCATCGCAAATTGCTTTGGCGGGAACCGTCGGCGACATTAACAACGATGGTAAGATTGATCTGACGGAGGCGGTCTATGCCCTGCAGGTGGCATCGGGTCTTTATCCCGCTTTGGATCCTTCCTGCCTGCTCGTTGGCAGGGGCGATTGGTCTGATGGTCAAAATTACCGCGAATGCGACGTGGTTGCCTATGGCGGCCGAAACTATGTTTGCATCATGGACCACCAGGCCTTGCTCAGGACCAGAGAACCGCCCGATGAAAGGTATTGGAACTCATTGAGCATTCAAGATCCGCAAGGCCCGCAGGGGGAAACCGGACCGCAAGGTCCGCAAGGCCTGCAGGGTCAAATCGGGCCTCCAGGCCCGCAAGGTCCTCAGGGCCTGCAGGGGAAAACCGGACTGCAAGGGCTGCCAGGAAGTCAAGGCCCGCAGGGTGAAACCGGACCGCAAGGGCCGCCAGGCCCTTCGGGATCGGAAGGCCCCCTGGCAAATTTGAGCTGTGCCGACGGACAGGTGGCGGTTTACGACGGCGCAACCTGGGGCTGCGCCGAGATGGGCGAAGCTCCTACTAATAGGGCTTTAGTTACCGACCTCAGGCGACACGATTATGATCCCACTCTTAAGGGATTCGAAGTTGAAATTGGTAGTTTTTCAGACCAAACCGATACCTGGATCGAGGTCGGCGGCGGCAATGCATCAATCAATTGGTCCAAAGTTCGTGTACACGATCGATATCAATACGTTGCTCAGGGCTCGATCGATATAACCGAGCTTGTCCTGGCCAAAGCTCCAAAATATGACACTGGATCTGTGGACGCAATGGGAAGACCCGTTTTTCAAAATCTCTATGCCGGTTCATTCAATTCCAGTCTTCACCCCAATAGGACCCCACGGACCATCTCTATCTCCCCGCTTCTGATTCCCGCAGTCGACACAACCCCCACCGACCGGCCGGTTCAATGGAAGACATATGTGCCTGGAATACCCCAGCCGGTAAAAATCGAGATGGAGGTAGTGGCCGCGGGTGCTGACAGTCAGTACAGTTGGTGGCAGGAGACCCTTGCAGGCGAGAATTCCAGAAAAGATATAGTGATTAACGCCCTCGCTCTAGACGGCACGCCGGGAATGACTTACGATTTTAGGGAGTGTGTTCTTCTGGAATTTGAACAGCTCCACGCCTGGGAAAAACTGGTTATGGGCTGCGTCGTGCAATCGATTGCTACGGATCATCCAGAGATAGATACGTGGTTGAGCAATACCCTAGAAGGACTGAATGATATCCGTAACGTGAGTGTCATCTGGCTCAAGCAAGATTCATCTGAACATAGCAGCTTAATTTATCTGAACTGTTTCCCCACGGGGTATTATTTCCCCCAGTTTGATAGCGCTGCAAGCGATGTTCGGCTCCAGGAAAGATTTACATTTAAACCCGGCGCATTAGAGGCGCCCTAAAAAGACCAGGCCCACAAACCTTTTCCTAAAGGGCTGGCGGGGATCGTCCAGGCAGCCCTTTCTTGAGGCTTGGCGGCACAGCCACGGCCAATTTATAAAGGAGACCTGATTGATCCCTCTTTGTATCTCTTGCCTGACAGCGATAGAGACCCTTCCGTTGGTGATCACCAGCTTGCCGGACTGCGGCGGGGTAGTTGAGAACTATTTAGAAAAGATCACAATACATTTTTCACGATCCGGTCGGTTTGGGTTCTGTTTTGCCGGTTCGCTGAAGAACCCCAAGCGTTTTTCCCATTGGAAGTTCTCGATAACCGCCCGCATGCGAAAACTGCTAACTATTTTGAATGCAATGCTTCAAGACCAACGTTGTTCGAATAACTCTTGACTCGCCACACGGTTGCTTGGCCTCTTTTTTTACCGGCGGTAAAATGAGAGGTTGACATCCGGGCCAGGACATCATAGCAATAGATAATAAATTATTATTTATAAATTATTATATCTTTTGGTGCCTTCCTTTTCTCAAGCGGTTAAATATTCGAATTTTCTGTGTTTACAACACTAAACCTCAGCAGACCAGTATCAGTTTTTACACGACGTCCTTGCTTGTTGACATTTGAGCGACATCTTCGCGTTTCATAAAATCGGGACACTATTTAATTGAGGAATCAGGGAGTTTTTTAAACCAACGCCTGTCATTCCGGACTTGATCCGTGGTTCGACAGATTCGACAAACTCACTGCAGGCAGGCTCACTGCAGGCAAGCTCACCACCCTGAGCTCAGTCGGAGGGGAATCCAGATCTTTAAAACGTTGAACCTCTGGATGCCGGCCTTCACAGGCATGAGGAAGGGAACACCACAAGCCTTCATTCAATTAATCTATGGAATTTAAAAAGGTTACATATCACATCCAAATTGCCGACATGCTTCGGGACATGATCATGACCGGCAAGCTCCAGGAAGGCGACAAGATCAACGAGACGGAATTGTGCAACACCATGGGGATCAGCAAGACGCCGTTGAGGGAGGCCCTTCGGGTGTTGAGCGTCGAAGGCCTGATCCGGCTGGTACCCCATCGGGGTGCTTTTGTCACCAAGCCGACATTCGAAGAAATTGCCGAGATGTTCGATGTCATGAGCTTGCTGGAAAGTTTCTGTGCCTGTTCCGCCTGTCAAAAGATGACCTCTAATGATTTGTCCCGCCTTGAAAAACTTCACGCAAAACTCGAAGACCATTTCGAGCGACAGGACCAGGAAGCCTATATTCGGATAAACAATCGGTATCATGCCCTGGTGCAGGAAATTGCCGGTAATCGTACGCTCAATCAGATCGTTGACGGCCTCCGAAAAAAAAAATTGCTGTACCGTTTCCAGTCCCTGAATCTACCGGGCCGATTCGAAGCCTCTATCCGGGAACATCGCGATTTGCTGGAGGCCTTTCGACATCGGGATCATCGGAAAGCCGAATCCCTAATGCGGCAGCACTTAGATAACCAGGCAAAAGCCCTGGAACGGCTGGTCGAACAGTCCAAAGAGAAGATCTGAAACGTTTCAGAGCCTATAAAACCATCCGAAACCTTCAACCAACAAAGGGGGGGCCATGAAGGCAAAACGAATCGTAATATTGTCCATCTTGAGCGTGTTTGTCGCCGTACTGGTGATGTCTCCGGGAATCGCCATGGCGCGGTCATTAACGCTGAAAGTCTCGCATCAGTTTGCCGCAGGAGATGTCCGTGACAAGATGGCACGGGTATTCGGCGATAAAGTGACCGAGATGACCAACGGTGAAGTCAAATTCCGTTACTACCCCGCAAAATCATTATACAAACCCAAAGAGCAGTGGGATGCGCTTCGCAAGGGGGCGCTCGACTTGTCGGTATTCCCACTCGATTATGCGTCCGGAAAGGTCCCTCAACTGTCCATTACCCTGATGCCGTGCGGAGTGACCAGCGTCGCCCAGGGCATGACATGGCGATTTAAGCCGATTGGAAAGAAAGTCGAGCAAATGATGCTGGACAACGGCGTGAGGAATCTGGTCTGGGCCTGGTTTGATGGCGGTGTCGGAAGCAAAGTCCGGCAAATAAAGTTACCCACTGATGTAAAAGGCACAAAGCTCCGGGCAGCCGGGAAGAAATTTGAATTCATGCTGCGGGAAGCCGGAGCTTCAATTACCAGCATGCCCTCATCGGAAACCTATCATGCCCTGTCCACCGGCGTCCTGGACACCATGCTGACCTCATCGTCATCGTTTGTCTCCTATCGGCTCTACGAGGTGCTGAGTTATATCAATGCGCCCCGGGACTATTAGATCTGGTACATGGCCGAGAACCTGATCGTTTCCGAGAAGACTTGGAAACGGCTTACACCCTCCCAGCAAAAAGTGTTCATGGAGGTCGCCGAGTGGATGAATGCCAACTGGGTCGAACCAAACTTTAAAACCCTGGTCGACAATCTGATCGCCGCGTATTCCAAAGCCGGCGTCAAGATTCATTATATGTCCCGCGATGAATTCGACCAGTGGTTGGCCTTCGCCCAGAAGACCGCCTGGAAAGAGTTTGCACAAAGTGTTGACGGCGGCCAGGAACTGCTTGACCTGGCGCTGGAGGCGATGAAGTAGAAGACTCAGAAAATCTTCTAATGCCACCAGTCATACATCAGGAGATTGTATACATCGCATCCGGTAAAAAACACCCCGGACCCTCCGAAAAGGGTTAGGTCTGGGGTGTCTGCACCGAACCAATATGCCTATGCCATCTTAAGTGGATGGGATTATGAAAACAGTATTCAATGTGTTTGTTCGTGTCGTCGATGGGTTGACCTACCTTACCGGTTGGATCGCCGCATTATGCCTTGTTGGGGCTGCCTTTATCGTTACCGAAGCCGTTGTTGTGCGAAAGCTGCTGGGCATTTCCACCATATGGCAAATCGAAGCATCGGTGTTTCTGCTGATCTTCACGGTGTTTGTGGGCGCACCCTTTGTCCAGAAGAATGAACATCACCTCAACGTGGACCTGGTGATTATCCACCTGTCGCCCCGCACCCGGGAGATCACCCTGATCGTCGTTTCGATTATTTCCTGCATCCTGGCCGCTATCCTGGCCTGGTATGCCTGGCCCATGTGGTGGGAAGCGGTTGTCAATAATGAACACTCCGAATCGTTGTGGGGCCCCCCGTTGTGGATCCCGCTCCTGTTTTTACCCCTTGGGATGACCCTGCTGTTTCTGCAGTACATCGTCTATATCGGGCGTAAAATCGAACGTCTTCGGAAAGGCGAAATAGAGGATGAGGTCGTCCCCTCGGAGCTATCGGATGTGAAAATCGGGAAGGAAGCCACCCCGGCGGAATGACCCTCGACAGTCTGAAATGAAAGGCAGCGTATGAACGAATACGTTATCGCCATCCTCCTGTTCGGAAGTGCATTCGGATTGCTCATATCAGGCATTCCGATTTGGGCCGGGTTGGCCGGAATCTCGATCATCTTCATTCTGATCTTCTCTCCGCATCTGCTGACCACCGTTCCCTATGTGCTCCACGGCAGCATGGACAGTTTTGCCCTGCTGGCCATTCCGCTCTTTATCCTGCTGAGTGCGCCGATAGCCGCATCCCACGCCAGCAAGGATCTTTACGAGACCCTGCACAAGTGGCTCCACAAAATTCCCGGAGGGCTCGGCATTGCCAACATGGTGGGCTGTGGTATTTTCGCTGCTCTGTGCGGATCGAGTCCGGCAACCGCTGCCGCCATCGGCGGGATCGGTATTCCGGAGATGCGGCGGCGGGGGTACTCGCCGGCCCTGGCCACGGGACTGATCGCCCATGCCGGTACATTTGGCATTTTGATACCTCCGAGTGTCACCATGATCCTTTACGGGGTGGCCACCGAGACGTCCATCGGCAAGTGCTTTATTGCCGGGGTAATCCCGGGCATATTGCTCGTCATGTTGAGTTGCGCATGGCTGGGTGTCGTATTCTTCTATCGGAAATTCGTTCCGGCTCGGCCGGGGTCGACATACTTTCTGGAAACAGAAGAAGTCCATGAAACGTTCGCCTGGGCCGATAGATTCCTGTCGCTCTTTAAAGTACTTCCCTTTGTACTGATTATCATCGGCATTATGGGCTCTCTTTACGGCGGATGGGCCACACCGAGCGAAGCAGGGGGTTTGGGAGCCGTGCTGTCGCTGCTCTTTGTGATGACCATTTACAGGATTTACCAACCCGGCCGCCTTTGGCCCATTTTTATCAAAGCATTGAATGAAAGCAGTATGATCCTGATGATCATGGCTGCCGCCCTGTTGTTTGCCTGGGTGTCATCGGACCTTTACGCAACACAGGCCCTTGGCGAATTGATTTTGAAGATGCCTCTCGGCAAGTGGGGCATCATCGTCGTGATTAACATTTTACTCTTAATTCTGGGCTGCTTTATTCCACCGGCGGCAGTGATTCTTATGGTAGCCCCCCTGTTGCTGCCGATCATTCGGGGACTTGGATTCGATCCAATCTGGTTTGCGGTGATAATGACCGTGAATCTGGAAATCGGCCTGGTCACCCCGCCGGTGGGGTTGAACTTGTACGTGGTCAAAAATATTGCCCCGGATGTTCCCATGTCCAAGGTGCTGCTCGGCGTGGTTCCGTTCGTGATCATCGACCTACTTGTGATCGTTTTGTTGTGCATCTGGCCGGAACTGGCGACGTGGCTGCCTAATCGGATGATCGGTTGATTCGGGCGCAGCATGAAATCTTTCCAATAGGAGAGGAAAGAGAAACCATTGGGAGGCGTTGGTGATAGGTTTTCGTTAATCCAAGTTTAGTGCAGTCTGCTAAGGCCTACGACCGATAAACAAATCGAAAAGATTTCCCCCTTGAGGCTTCGCTCTTCGAGCTTAGGGCTTCGCCTGAAGGCTTCGACCCTACAGGTCGACCCCACAAGTCGGGCCAAACAGAGACTTCCATGGCCCGCGTTATTCAAGGCTCGCGGTAGTCGAACTACAGCGTCGCCTTGCAGTGCCTTGCCCATGAAAGTCTCCATTTGGTGCAGCGACCGAATTCGCTTTGGCATAGCATGAATTCTTTTCAGGGATTGAATGGAGTACGCCATGAAACCTAAAACCATTATCGGCTGGCTTGAGGCGGTCGCTGCGGAGCATGAGAGCAAGACCGCCGTCACCTTTTTGCGAAACGGCGGGCCGGAAACGGAAATCACCTATGGCCGGCTGCTGCTGGACGTGAACCGGTTTGCCAACTTCCTCATGGAATTGGGGGTGAAAAAAGGCGATCGGGTGATGCTGTTTATCCCCAAATCACTCATTGCCCTGGTGGCCCATTTCGCCCTTCACCGAATCGGTGCGATGGCGGTTCCTCTGAATCCGGGGTTCAAGAAAAGTGAGCTTGAATATCTCCTGGGGGACGCTTCCGCCAGTTTGATCATCACGGAACCGGGTAAAACGTCCTTACTGCGGGAGATTGATACCCAGGTCCAGCTGCTGGAAATTGAAACCGGCCGGTCCTATCAGGACATCGATGTTTTTCGATCCGCCTCAGATGGCGCTCCAGACGTCCAGATCACTCCGGATGACCCGGGTCTGATTGTCTATACATCCGGGACCACCGGCAACCCCAAGGGGACCATGCTGACCAACGCGAACCTGGTCCATGATGCGCGCAACGTCATCCATATCTGGGAATTCACGGCAAGCGATGTGCTGTGCCACGCGTTGCCCCTGTTTCATGTTCACGGATTGTGTTTTGCCATGCACACGGCGTTGCTCAGCGGAGCTCAGATGCGCATGCTCGATCAATTCAGTCCGGAGGTTGTGATTTCCGAGCTTTCCCGCAATACCGGAGACGCCGTCTGCACCGTCTTTATGGCGGTGCCGGCCATGTACACCAAATTGATGGATGTACTCGGCGACACGAAACTCGACTTCGGCCATATGCGTCTGTTTACTTCCGGCTCTGCGCCGTTGCTGGTCAAGGAGTTAGAGAGCATTGTCAGCGTTTTTGGTCGAGAGCCGGTGGAGCGTGAAGGCATGACGGAAACCGGAATGAACTTTTCCAATCCATTGACCGGGCGTCGTATCCCCGGTTCCATCGGCCTGCCCCTTCCGGGGGTGCAGGTACGGATTGTCGATGCGGAACGCTGTTCCGATGTGGCGCCCGGAGAAATTGGCGAACTATGGTTGAAAAGCGCAGCCATTACACTGGGCTACTGGGGAAAACCAGAAGAAACCGCCGAGACCTTCAAAGATGGCTGGTTTCGGACCGGAGACCTGGGAAAAATCGACGATGCCGGGTATTATTACCTCACCGATCGGATCAAACACATTATCATTTCAGGTGGTGAAAACGTATCGGCCAAGGAGGTGGAAACGGTCATCAACCAGATAGACGGTGTTGATGAATCGGTGGTCGTTGGCAAACCGGATGAGAAATGGGGCGAGAAGGTCGTTGCCGCCGTTACGCTGAAGTCGGACGCGGAGATCGCCGAAGACGACGTCAGGGCCTATTGCAAAGAGCACCTGCACGACTGGAAATGCCCTAAGGAAATTATGTTTCTAAACGAAATCCCCCGCAACACCATGGGCAAGATGCTCAAGGAAGAAGTGAAAAAAATGTTCCTGTCCGGGAACGAATCGTGAAAAATAGGCTCTCGCCGTATCTTGCATGAATGGTTCGCGTCATCCGTCCTCCATCCAGAACACAATTTCATTTCTCTCTTTGGAGATAGAGAATCCGGCGATTTCAGGATGATTCCAATCCTCTCGGATTTTATCCGGAGTCGTCGCCACCAGATAGCTGCGGAAATCGTTCGGAATGTTTTCAAAGCCCTGGAACAGGCCGCCCCGCCATCGCCGGCGATAGTCAAACTTTGGAAATCCTGGCCCGATGAACGATTTAGCGTCTTCCGGGTCGATCGCCATAACATCCGTTCGTTTCAGTAGGGATTCTTCCAGTATAAGCAATTCGCCTTCCGGCAGGACCAGCCGCAATCGATATATGGTTGAACCCTGAAGGAAACCGGGAAAAAAGAAAAAAGCGGTTTTTTCGCTCAAAAGCGGAATTCTGTCCGGAAAGTGACTCAGATAGATTTGCCGATATGGATTGGCCCGCCCTTCGGCGATGATGCCGGCATATTTCTCGACGCCTACAACAGGGGTAAGTTGCCTGTAAAACACAAACAGGCAGACGATAATAAACGCCGCGAATAGAGCCGCCACCGCCACAAACAGCTTAATGATGATGCCGGATGCTTTTTTCCCGTTTCCAGTGTCTTCTGGCTTCATATCTCAGGTGGTGACGTCTCATACACTTTCAGCTTGTTTTTGGAACGTATACGACTGGGACTTATGATAAGCACAGGTACCGTTTTGGATTCTGCTCGGCAATCTGCCAGAACAGTTCTTCTCCCAGTTCGGCGCGCAAATAGATCGACAAGCGTCGTTCCTGCAATTTTTCGATTTCCACCATGTAAAAATCCGAACCAAACAATACCTGCGAGCGGACGCGGTCGTTTGTGAGAAGGACTTTTAGCACCTTGATATTTGCTTCAAAGCGGAAGATCGTGTAGGAAATATCGGTATAAAGGTTGGGGTAATCACCGGATTTCATCATATCCATGATTTTGGAAACCCAGCTCTTAGTTCGCTCATCCGAGGTTTCCACCCACGTGTTTTGCAGATACGCCTCCCATTCCGCATCCCCGCCGAAATGTGCCAGGCAAACCCGTAGATCCGGAAAATCGTTCAATATCCGTTTATAATTATCGGGATCCGTGTAGGATTGAAGAAGATCTATAGGCATGTCTCGGTTTCTGGCACCGCCCCGGGAGCAATGTGCCATAATCGGCAGATTGTTTTGTTGGGCATACTCATAGACGTCGTAGAGAACTTCGTCATCCGGCCGGTAACCCAGGGGCGGATAGATTTTAATTCCTTTAAAGTCATTGTTTTCTACAAGCCCCTTCACCATATCCAGCACATTCTCCCGCCTGGGATCCACGGCTATAAATGGAATGACATGCTTGGGATTCGAATCGCGTAGGGACGCCAGCTAATCATGCTGTCGATATATGTCCGTCTTTATCGCTCCTGCGCTCATGAACTCAAAGTCCATGGGCAGTACCACAAATTGAGTGCCCAGCGGATAGTAGCCTCGTACCTGATCGAATATCGTGTGTTGTGTTTGCCCGAAGGACGTCCTCAAAATGTTGGCATAGCGGTCGAATTGATCTCGGTTTTTAAACGGTTGAATATTTCTCAAGATAAAAAAATAATTTCCCGTATCCAGGGGTGCTGCATTAAGGGAACGAGCTTCAAGGGAAGATAATCGTTCGGAACGTGATCCGCGGTAAACGTATGGATGTGGCAATTGTAGATCGGCATGGGGGCTCCTTATCCGAAAATCATCGTTAACGGCTACTTGATGAGTGCCACGACATCGATAACACCCGGAGGTGGTAAACATAAATTCAGTTCTATTCATACAGGTTATTCATCTATGGGTAAAATTTCTACCTTCAGTTACTTGATGGCGGCAATTAGGATTCTACGAGTGCCATTGAGCGATGTGCTGCGATGGTAGAATTGGGACAGTAAACGTACATCAGGATAAAATGGGTCAGTCCAGGGATAACGGGTCTATGTTTGTAACCGTAATATTGTTGAGGCCCAAACCGAAACCCGGCTGCTATCGGAACAGAAACGAGCATGCGATGATGGCGAACGCGACAACGGCGACATCAGCAGTCAGTCCTGCGGCCAGTGCATGCCGGACCCGGCGAACCTGAACAGCGCCAAAATAGACAGCCATGACGTAAAAGGTGGTCTCCGTTGATCCTTGGAAGGTGGACACCAGCACTCCGGTGTAACTGTCCGGACCAATGGCGGGATCGTTGATAATGGAGGCGAGAATACAGTAAGCCCCGGATCCGGACAACGGGCGCATCAGGGCCATGGGAAGCGCTTCAGCCGGAAGTCCGAACCCCGAGGTGACCGGCCCCAACCAAGACACCATCAAGCCGAGGGCACCGCTGGCTCGGAACATCCCGACCACGACCAGTATGGCCACCAGGTAGGGGATGATCCGCAAGGCCACCTGGAATCCATCCTTTGCCCCTTCCACAAACACTTCGTAGATTCGTACCTTCCGGATCATTCCGAAAATCAGAAAGCCCACCATGAGCGCCGGCAGTATCCACGGGGAGATGGTGTCGCCGTATGCGACGGCCAGGGGAATCAACGCCCCCAGAACGGCCAGAGCCGTCATGCTGACCCAGAAAGGATAACCTGTCTGCGGGGTCTCAATGGCTTCGAGATCGATGTCCTTTTCCGATTGCTCTATTGCATGTGGATCACCGGCATTCGTAGCTTTGGGGATCGGAGCCAACTTTTCGTAGAGTTTGGCGGCGACGATAGCCACGCAGGTCGAGCCGATGGTGGCAAAGAGGGTTGTGGGGAGAATGGCTGCCGGTTCTGCTGAGCCGGCGGCGGCGCGAAGTGCAATGACGCCGGTGGGCAGGAGGGTCACACTGGAAGTGTTGATAGCCAGAAACAGGGCCATGGCGTTGGTAGCGGTCCCCCTATGGGGATTGAGCGTGTCCAACTCCTGCATGGCCCGGATGCCAAACGGTGTGGCAGCGTTTCCCAGACCGAGCGCATTGGCGGAGAGATTCAATACCATGGCTCCCATGGCCGGATGATCCGGAGGGACATCCGGAAACAGGCGAATCATCAGGGGGCGGATCAGTCTGGAAAGGATTTGGAGCATTCCTCCGGCTTCGGCGACCTTCATCAACCCCAAAAACAGGGCCATGACCCCCACCAGGCCGATGGCAAGTTCAACGGCGGAACCGGCTGAATCGACCATGGCCGTCGACAGGGCGGCCATGGGTGATGGTTCATCCGCAGCGAGTGAGCCGAAAATTTGCCGCCAGCCGGCAAAACCGACAGAGAACAAAACCAGGATGAGGAAAATAATGTTCATGCAGTGGAGAAAATGTCTTGATACTGGATGCTTGATGCTTGCCTGCCGAAGGCAGGCTGGATTCTGGATGAGAACAGAACTTCTAGATAGCACATCGGTAGGTTTGTTTCTACAAAACTTCTTGTTCGTGTGGACATGCTATTCGGGAAGGAAGATCCCATCCTGCCATATATGCGACGCCCGGCAGGAATTCAGTTCCAGGAAGGAGCTGCGGGGTGGAATTGTAAGGTTTAGGCGGAAAGAAGTTCATTCACTATTTGGGTTAGCTCCACTTGGTGTATTTACTCCCCGGCCTGAGCTTTAGATACTGGTATCGGTCTTCGGAACGAATTTGTAGTTTTTTTATTTCACTTCCCTGAAGAACGGAGAGGGAGATCACGACACCCGCCTTCCCGTTGGCCCAGAGCTTTCGGTAAAAGTCGGAAAGACCGGATATGGACTTCCCTCCGACGCGGACAATGACATCCCCGGTCTTCAACCCGGCACGCTCGGCAGGACCATCCGCTGCCGTTCGCATGACAACGACCCGACCGTAGAATTCATCCAGATGGACACCCAGCCAGGGTTGAGGCGGTTTGCGAGCCCTGCCGGAATTTACCAGATCTTTAAGGATCGGCTTCAACAGATCGATGGGAACAAACATGTTACACGGCACCGCTCCCAGACCGGGCACTGCCAACTGGGTGTATATGGACCCGACCCCCAGAAGCTTGCCGGTTGGGCCGATCATCGCCGCGCCGGCAAAATTGGAGTGGGCCGGAGCCGCGTATATGGCGCTATCCAGCAAATATTCCCAGTAGCCGGTAAACTCGGCACGGGATAAAACGCGCGATTCCTGGGAGGCGTCATCGCCTATGCCGCTGACCAGCACTACCGAATCTCCGGTTTCAACCTTTGAGGAGTCTCCGAATTGGAGCGGCTTGACGTTGATCGGTGTCTGGGCCCGCAATAGGCCAAACCCGGTGCGGTGATCGTATCCGACAAAAGAGGCCGGGATGCTATCTCCACTCTGGATCTCCAATTCCAGGTGCCGGGCTTCCATGATGACATAACCGATGGTCAATATCAGACCTTCGGAATCGATAACGATGCCATTACCTTCCCGGAAGGTTCCCAAGGCGCGGGCTGTGCGGGCGTCCGGCGGGATAATCGCCCGAACGGTAACCATGGATCCCCTGGGATCAATCATCGACGGTTGACCGTAAATCGGCACGGCGAGCAAACTAATGAACACTGCAAAAAAAATGCATTTGATTATTTTCATAACGAGATCCTGAACAAAGATGTGACGGCTGAGCCCCCTTAAGGTTCTCTTGAACCGTAAAATTCTTGACGCCATCCAGTTGGCTTGATGGCCGGGATCCGGTACTGTAATAAAATAGGCATTATGTTTTAAGATAAGAATGAGATTCGGTTTTACGATAACCGCCGTTTATAGGAAATTTGATATGGTCACCGAACCAATCGATTGTGGCCCGGCCCGGATCCGCTACCCGGTGTTCGTTTCGGCAAACGACGTGTTCGTGTGACATCCCAGGATGTCGATGTGAGTGGTATGAAGAGGCTAAAACCGCCCGACATAAAAAGGTACGGGAATATTGTTGCAATAACGTTTTTCGACCGCATGCTCGATGCTCAGACACGGCGTCTGAGTCGGATGCTCGGCAGGGCTATTGCCGAAACCGGGGGGCGGGTGCGGTTGCTTTTGTCCGTTGCCTCGGCAATCCCGTCCGGCAGTCCCGAGGCTTTGTTTGACAACCTACATTTTTTAAAAATCCATGCAGACCATATCGATCGGATCGCCATTGTGGGCCGCCACCCGACCCAACGCACCTATGTGGGGCTTTTTGGTCTGTTCAGCGGGATCGAGGTTGAATACTTCGAAACTGCGGAAACTTCTGATGCCGTGCGCTGGCTTCAAGGTGTGCCAAGAAAGGGGCTAAAATCTTGATTCGCGCGGCTATCCTGTGATACCGTGCCAACGCACCACTCAACCTGCCTATGCCTCAGATAAAATACAGAAATACAATATGTTACCGATCGCGTTAACGTTGCGTTGCGCCTCTTCTGAGGAAGTTCGTTAAATGAGCCGAGCCGACCATCCGGGATTACACTTTCAATACAGGGCATCTGTTTATGCATGATCCTTCCTTCTGTTGGTGTATCGCTTACCCACCGATGGAGATTTGCCATTCGAACATTCTTAAATCGTGGAGAATCATATGATGGGAAGAGCCATCGGGACGCTAATCCTGCTCTTGGTGACTCTCTTGGCAGGACCGGCACACGGGCATGACGTGAAAGATGCGGGTCATTTAAAGGATGACGACTGGCCCTGGGAAAAGTTCAGCGCCAGTTTTGGAGGATTCATATCTAACACAAATACCCAGCTTCAACTGCGCGCCGGCGGGGGCCTCGGGGGTGTTGTAGACTTGGAGGATGCCCTGGGGCTGGATTCAAGTATGTTTGTGTTCCGGGCGGACTTCACTTACCGCTTCCGCCCGCGGCGCCGGCACCGGTTTGATGTCAGCTATGCAAGTTTTACCAGGGGCGGTGAGAGGGTGCTGGCGGAAAATATCAAAATCGGGGATACGATATTCCCGGCAGGCTCTGTGGTGGACACCAAGTTTAATTTTGACATCATCAAGACCAGGTGGAGCTATTCACTGGTTCAGGATAAACGTATCGACTTTGCACTGGGCGCAGGCCTCTATATCATGCCCATTGAATTTGAAGTGAATGGAATTCTTCTGAGCGAGCGCCAGAGCCTTACTGCACCTCTTCCGGTATTCGGGGCACGTTTCGACGTTGCTTTGACCAAAAAGCTGTTTCTGAGGCAAAGTGCGGACATTTTCTACCTCGAGATTAGCGACTTTAAAGGCACCATTGCCGATATCCGTTTCGGACTGGATTACCGGATATGGAGGATTTTCGGCCTTGGGGCGGAGCTGGAATTCTTCGATATCGAGTTGGAAGGCAGTGGCGAAACCAGCGTTCCCGGACTTGATTTGAACGGGAAAATCAATTTTGGGATCAACGGTATCATGCTCTATGGTAAATTCTACTTCGGCAAATAGGCTTTCAACGTCTTATCTTTTCAGAGCCGTATTTTTGTCTTACTTTACTACGGTAAGGTTGGAATCAGCCGTTTCGAGATGGATTGAGTTTGCTATATTATAGGAGGAGGCTATGTCGGACCAATGGGAAAAAAATCTGGCCTGTGCGACGAGCTGCCACGGCTGTGGTGGTCAATTGGGCGATAAAGATCAACGAATCCTGTCTGTGTATACTCACGAACCGATTTGCATGAACTGCAAGCAGGAGGAAGAACAAAAAGCGGACTATGCGGATCAGTCCAAGAGCATGATGTCCCAGTGCCTGCAGGAAACCGGAAAGCCCTATGGGGATCCGGAAGGGTATTGTTTTCATCATTTCTGTCCCTACAAATGCTGAACATTGCCATGCTCGAGGTGGGAACGAACTGATATTCTAATCGCGTTGCCATAAAAGTGTTCCGTTTGGATATACAGAATGTCTCTATAAACGATACCGTTTCGAGGAGGCCCGGACCTCGAAATGCTAGGCATCGGAACCGCTATCGGAATCGGAATCGAGACAGAGGGTCATTTTCGAAGTCGATACCGATACCGGTTCC